>OJDK01000045.1_pt1 | contig 97601 bp, 91 predicted proteins | sample 1592791 | NCBI WGS metagenome assembly OJDK01 (sample SAMN05416878, study PRJEB24817) | seawater metagenome | isolation source: Sea water | place: Canada:Atlantic | collected 2013-11
TGCGGGGCTTCGCTTCTAGCAATAGCGGAAGTGGGGTCGTAAAAACCACTCCTTAATCACGTTTCCACGCTCGATACCCACACCCCGCAGACAGCCCATTTTTTCCGACACTAACGAAAGCAAAAACAAGGTAAATGACAAAAAAGGTGAAGGAGATAGATATGATAGCTAGTGACTTATGAATAATCGCATCTCTATCCTGCAAATTAGCGCCTTGCGAAACGATTATGGGTCGCGCATAGAACACTAATGGCAAACCCCAAACCTATTAAACGCGACAGTATGAACCTGCCTATTCCGTTTTGGGAATTTGTGGCGATGATGGCCGCTGTTTTCGGACTGCAAGCTTTGGGTATTGATGTAATGCTTCCGGCATTGTCTCTCATTGGAGAAGAATTCCATACCGTTAATCCGAATGATCAACAACTTGTTGTTTTTGCCTTTGTTTTGGGATTTGGCTTTCCACAACTTATCTTCGGCCCAGTTTCTGATAGGTTTGGGCGGAAAATACTGCTCCAATGGTCCTTGGCAGGTTATTTTGTTGCGTCATTTCTCTGTATGATAGCTCCCAGCTTTTATTGGCTCCTCTTCTTCAGATTTATTCAAGGCATAACCTGTGCCGGCACCCGGGTTTCCGCCGGCGCCATAATCCGGGATGTTTCGGCGGGCCGGGCCATGGCAAAAATCATGTCGCTTGTTTACACTGTCTTTATGATCGTTCCCATTCTGGCCCCTGCGATTGGTACGATGGTTATGACAGCTTTGCCATGGGAGTGGATTTTTGGCGTGTTGGGATTGTTTTCTTTGTTCGTATTCGTTTGGACAACCTTTCGTTTACCCCAGACTTTACCTGAGTCTGAAAGACGCCCTTTTAGTCTGAAAAGCATTAGGGCTGCCTTCCAAGCCGTTATGACAAATAGAATTAGTCTGGGATATATGATCGCCAGCGGCGTCATTTTCGGATGTCTATTTTCTTTTATCGGATCTTCCGAGCAGGTTTTTAACGATGTCTTTGAACGGGGCGATAATTTCTGGATATGGTTTGCGGGTATCGCTGGTTTGCTTGCTATTATGAATTTTGCGAATAGTCGCGCTGTGGATAATCTCGGCATGAGACGTATCAGTCATACGGTTCTTTTCGTATTCATCTCCCTGTCCCTCATTAATCTTTTATGGATGCAATTTGTAGGGCAGGATTTTTGGGTGTTTTATATTCTCTTTGCCATGACCTTTGGCAGCTTCGGCATGATAGGGGCAAATTTCACTTCGCTAGCGCTTGAGCCTATGGGCAAACAAGCCGGGACGGCAAATGCCGTTTATGGATTTATCACCATGACGGTTTCCAGTTTGATTGGTATATGTGTGGCGCGGGTTTTCGACGGTACGGTTCGACCTTTGCTATTCGCTTTTGTGATTTTAGGATTTATTAGCCTCGGGGTTATCCTTGTCACCGAAAAAGGAAAACTCTTCGGTGTAGGCGAAGGTAAAGAGAGCGAAATCTTATAAAAACTATAAAGCTAAGAGGCACTTTCCAAATCAAAGTCCTTATATTCCTCTTTCAATTCCCGTTTTAGAATTTTGCCAGTCGCGCCAAGTGGAAGCTCATCCACGAAAACAATAGCATCCGGCATCCACCATTTTGCACATTTGCGCGCGATGCAGGCTTTGATTTCTTCTTTATCAGGTGTTTTCCCGGGGACAGGCTGCACTATAAGGAAGGGCCGTTCCTGCCATTTGGGATGGGGAAGGCCGATACAGGCCGCCATCGTGACCTCAGGGTGATCAGATGCCGCGTTTTCGACTTCAATAGAGCTAACCCATTCCCCGCCGGACTTGATAACGTCTTTAGAGCGATCTGTAATCTCCATATAGCCTTTGGGATGCAAAATAGCTACGTCGCCTGTGCGGAACCAACCATCATCTGTGAAATTTTCCGGTCCGGCGTCTTTGAAATAACCGGAAGAAATCCAGGGGCCGCGAACATGAAGATGTCCCTCAGCTTCTCCGTCCTGTGGTAAAATATTTCCTTCATCGTCAACGATTCTCATATCCACGCCAAATATACGCCGCCCTGCCATGAGTTTATGCTCTACGAGATCCTCGTAATCATCATTTTCGGTTCCGGGATAGGGGGAGTAGGTCGTCCCCAATGGAGACGTTTCTGTCATGCCCCAGCCTTGCTGCATCGGAATTCCGAGATCCAGCTCATAAGCACGCAACAGGCTTTCGGGAAGGGCAGAGCCGCCCACCAAAGCTTTCTTCACTGTTTTCAGCTCAATATTATTTTCCTTGGCGTGATTGTAGATGCCCAGCCAAACAGTCGGAACCCCTGCCATAAGGGTAACACCTTCTTGATTGATCATCTTGCAAAGGTTGGCCCCGTCAAGCCCCGGCCCTGGCATGACGAGTTTCGCCCCAACCATCGCGGCTGAATAGACCAGCCCCCAAGCGGAGACGTGAAACATGGGTACAACGCCCAATATGGTATCCAGTGACCCGCCGCCAATAACGTCTTGGAAACAACCGGCCATAGCATGGAGTATTGTTGATCGATGAGAGTAGAGGACGCCTTTAGGATCCCCTGTTGTTCCCGAGGTATAACAAAGTGTGCAAGCGGTGTTTTCGTCAAACCGCTCCCACTCTATCGTCTCAGAGGCGTCTGAGATAAAACTCTCATAGTCTTCTACCTCTGTCTTATAATCCGGCATATTCTCTTTATCCGACAGGCAGATCCATTTCTTAACGGTCGGACACATCGCCGAAACACCGTCAACGATAGGGCCAAATGTTGTGTCAAACATCAGCATACTGTCTTCTGCGTGGTTAACCATCCAAGCAATTTGTTTGGGTTTCAAACGCGGATTGATCGTGTGTACGACCGCGCCAATAGAGGAAACCGCATAATAGATTTCAATGTGGCGATAATTATTCCAGGCAATGGTCGCAATCCGGTCGCCTTTTTTAACGCCCGCTTTCAACAGAGCGTTGGCGAGCTTACGCACCCGGACAGCGCAATCGCCCCAACCATAGCGGTGCTCTGTCAAATCTGTATTGAGTGTATAAATTTCGCGGTCTTTGTGTACCGTGGCCGCGTGTTCGATTAGATCGCTGATCATCAACTCATGTTTCATCATCAAGCCGTGCATCATAGTCCCCATATTCATTAAGGTTTGTTTTAACTTTTCTTTCCACGCGCATCCTCTACCGTCAATGCTCAAGCGTGTATGAAGAGAGTCATTTATGAATGGTCGAGTTCCCAATTTTGAAGACGTATCAAGCGCGTCGAAGCGGCTTGAAGGTCACGCTCGTATAACGCCCCTCCTTCAATCTAATCGAATTAATGAAATTTGCGGCTGTTCGGTAATCTTAAAAGCAGAAGCATATCAAAAAGGCGGTGCTTTCAAATATCGGGGGGCGCGTAATCGTTTATCGCAATTATCGTTTGAGGAATCCCAGATCGGAGTTGTTGCTTTCTCTTCAGGCAATCACGCAATAGGTGTTGCGATTTCAGCCAGCGAGCTGGGTATCCCAGCTATTATAGTTATGCCGAAAGACGCGCCGAAAGTTAAAGTCGACACGGTATTGTCCTATGGGGCGGATATTCATTTTTATGACCGGCAGACCGAAAGTCGAGAAGACATCGCTTACGACATTTCGCGGGGAACCGGACGGGTTATCGTCCCGTCTTTTGACGATCCGTATATTATTTCCGGGCAGGGCACTATCGGGATTGAAATCGCTAAACAGTGTCCGGACCTTTACGCGGTGGTCGTGAATTTGGGCGGAGGCGGAATGTGCGCGGGGATAAGTCTCGCCCTACAAAGCTTATGCCCCGAAGCAAAAATATACGGGGCAGAACCACAGGACTATAATGACCACCAAATGTCTCTTGAAGCGGGAGAGCGAAAGAGTCTGTCTTCACCTGCGGCGACACTCTGCGATGCATTGATGACGCCGCAGCCTGGTGAACTGACCTGGGCGGTGAACTCTAAATCCTTATCAGGTGTTTTTACGGTTTCGGACGAAGACTGCCTTTGCGCTATGGCGCTTGCGAAGCGGGAGCTGGATATAACTTTGGAGCCGGGAGGCGCTGCGTCTTTTGCCGCCATGATGAAATATAGACCGTTCTCACCCAGCCAAAAAATTGTTGTAATCGGATCAGGGGGAAATGTTGACGCTGAAGTAATGGCGCGCGCTTTAAACCTTTGATTTCAAGGACTAGCGTTGGCCTAGTCGAAGGTCGCGGTCTAAGCTAAGCGGCGCGCTGTTTCCATTCAGTCGGGCCCGATAAACCTGCATGTTTTCCATGACCCTCTGAACGTAATTTCGGGTTTCAGAAAACGGCGTTGACTCTATCCAGTCAATCGGGTCGATTTCTCCGCTGCGCGGATCGCCGTATTTTTCTATCCACTGTCTGGCGCGATTTGGACCTGCATTATACGAAACGGCAGCGAGGATATAAGAGCCGTCCCATCTCTCAAGTAGATCGTTGAGGTGATAAGCTCCGAGTTGGGCCGAGTATTCGGCGTCGGATAAAAGTCTCGTTTGGCTATATTCTACATTATGCTTTCGCGCGGTGTAACGTGCGGTCGAGTCTATCATTTGCATGAGGCCGTACGCCCGGGCGGAACTAATGGCATTGGTTTCAAACTCGGTTTCCTGACGTGCAATGGCATAAACGAAAGCTGTTTCAAACTCGTTCGGAAGGGATTCTATAATTGGCACTCTTGGATAGCCTGATTCAGTCAGCATGGTCTGAAAACGGGAAGCTTGCTTTGCTGCCCTGACCGAGGGTCTCATATATCCATAATCACTGGACATCTTTGCTAAAGCTGCCAGTTCGGACGGAGACTCGAGAACATCGTCCAGATGAAAAGCAATTTGAGAGAACAGGCGTTCGTCGCCGATTTCACCCAAAAGCTGCATCGCTTTAACGCGATCATCTTGTTTCAGTTTTTCTACTTCGGCGTCAGAAGAGGCTTCTAGCGGAAGATTTAAAATTGCGTTTCCTCGGGCGAGCTCTAACGTAGCCAATTGCCCATAATACGTATTAGGATATTTGGCAGCCTCAAGAAAACTGACATCTGCTTCAGCTCCGGTTTGAGCGCGTCCCAACCAGTAATATCCTCGTCCCAAAGACACTGGCGTGGAAACGGCTTCAGCAAGCTTTCGGAAATGTATTTGCGCTTGCTCAGCTTGTCCAAGTTTTCGAAGAGCTAGCCATCCCGCAAGAAACTCGGCCTCAGCAAAATCTGCGCCGTCCGTAAATCCATGATTCAGGACAATATTATAAGCTTCAGGGAAGCGTTTCTCGCTTATCAGCCAATACGCCATAATTTGTTTTTCGCGCCAGAGCGCGGCTTTGCCTTGATCGTTAATCGGTGCACCCGGTATTTCCTGTAGGAGGGGCAGGGCATAGTCTTTTGAACGCTTGCGTCGCCGCCACTTTGCCCGTTCGTAAAGCAATCCGGCATCAGCTTTATAATTAGATGGGACCGCGTCTATAGCCGCGTCCATACCAGCACGGTCAGCCGCTACGCGAAGCCGCGCGTCCATCAGTCTGCGCTCAGCCTGATCCATGAAAGGCAGGAGAGCTTGGGCACTGTCGAGAAACCATCGCCCGTTCCAGATTAGATGATCCGCCCGACGAGCGTGGTCTTCCGGCGTAAGTTTCGAGTTAAATTGTGAAAACAACTCTTGCTGGCGTGCCCGAGTCAATTTGGCATCCTGCCAAGCCGAGCGAAGCCACATATCAGCTGTTTCGTCATTTCCGAGCGCGTAATTTGCCCGCGCCAAAGCTGCCCGACCTTCGCCGGAGACAGGGGGCTCTCCTTTAAACCATTTGACGGCATCCTTGGGGGAGAGTGGATTATCGAACATCTCGGCCTCGGCCCTTGCCCGGATCGTAACTTGCCGCGGCCAATCGGACAAATCTTGGGCCGCTTTTGTAAGGACATCAAAAGGGGCGTTTCGGTCTTCAACCGCGCGAACCCATATCAGAAGCGTTTTAGCTGTTTGATCTTCCACGCCGCGTTCATATAATTCGAATTCCAACCAATCATCACGATTTGCAGCGCTAATGGCTTTGCGCAGACTAAGCGCGTCTTGTTCTGAGAGGAAATTGGAAAGTGCCGGCGCAATAGGTTTAAGGCGAGGCTCGACATCAGGAGCTGCCTGAGCCATTTGCAAGGAAATAAGACTCAAAACACTTACTAGTAAGGGTGGAAAGATTTTTTTTCGACAGAATGAAATCACAGCGTTTGGCAAAGCGGGGCTTGCTTGGTAAGCTGAAAGAAAGTTATGACACTTGTTCATTATCCGTCTGTAAATCCTAAATAAATTCGAACCCGATTGATTCGAATAGCTACATGAAAGAGCAAAATGATAAAAGGTTCGATAACAGCCCTTGTTACTCCGTTCAAAGACAACAGCGTCGATGAGAAAGCGTTCCAAAGTTTCATCGAGTGGCAAATTGATAATGGCACGCACGGTTTGGTGCCGTGCGGGACAACGGGTGAATCCGCGACTTTAACGGATGCCGAGCACCGCCGGGTCATCGCTTTAACTGTCGAAGCTGCCGCAGGACGCGTTCCAGTGATTGCCGGGGCGGGATCTAACGAAACAACTGTTTCCAAAGCCTATGCCCGTCATGCCAAGGAAGAGGGAGCCGACGCAATCCTTGTCGTGACCCCATATTACAACAAGCCTAATCAAGAGGGTATCTATCAGCATTTTAAGGCAATTTCAGAATCTGTCGATATTCCAATCGTGGTTTATAATATTCCCGGCCGCAGCGTTGTAGACATTACGAATGAGACGATGGGCCGATTGTCGAAACTGCCGACTGTTATTGGATGTAAGGATGCAACAGGCGATGTGGCCAGGGTTCAAGATTTGATTGACCGTTGTGGTGAAGACTTTATCCAGCTTTCCGGTGATGATCCCAGTTCTTTAGGTCATTCGGCCCATGGCGGAATGGGGGCCATTTCTGTTGGATCAAATGTTGCGCCAAAAGCTTATTCTGAATTTCACGAAGCTTTATTAAAAGGTGAATTTGCCAAAGCGAAATCACTGAATGAAAAACTTGATCGATTGCATAAAGATTTATTCCTTTGTCCGAGCCCGGCACCTGCGAAATATGCACTATCACTTATGGGTAAAATGGAACCGGCTGTTCGTTTGCCCATTGTCCCTTGTGCTGAGACGACGAAACGCGCCGTAGAAGCCGCAATGAAACGTGCAGGAATATCTCATTAAGTTATGGCCAAAGCCAAAGATAATACGCCGAAAACCCTGATTGCAGATAACCGCCGTGCGCGGTATGAATATGCGGTTGAGGACAATATTGAGGCCGGCATTCAATTGCTCGGCACTGAAGTGAAAGCCCTACGCGAAGGCCGGGCGAATATTGCTGAAGCCTATGTTAGCGTTGAAGGCAATGAAGCGTGGCTGATTAACGCTAATATTCCAATTTACGCGCCCGCCAGTCAATTTAATCACTCTCCCACTCGGCACCGGAAGCTCTTGCTAAAGCGTAAGGAAATCAATGTCTTGTTGGGAGAAACTCAACGGAAGGGCCGAACCATTGTCCCGCTTAAGCTCTATTTCAACAAGACGGGTACAGCGAAGCTACTGATTGGTATCGCGACAGGTAAACAAACTCACGATAAACGAGAAACCCAGAAGAAACGCGACTGGCAAAGGCAAAAGGCACGTTTACTGCGCGAAAATGGCTAACGATCCAAAAACGTCTTAATTTCCCTAAAAACGTCGAAGAACATATCTTCAGTCAAGCGCTTGGTGTTCGTATTGTAACGCGAGCAATGGTAGCTTGAAAACAGCTTCCGACCTTCTCCAATGTCGTAATTCACATTATGGCCGAATGGATAGTCTTTGAGTTTTAACCCAAGGCTTCTGATCGTGCTGTCATGTGAAATTTTACCAAGGCAGAGCAGGGCTTTTAGATGGGGGAGCTCCGCCATTTGGCCCAAGAGGTAATCTCGGCACGTGTTGATTTCCTGGCCGACGGGTTTGTTCTGAGGCGGCACACAGCGTACCGCATTGGTAATCATTACCCGAGAAAGGGTCAGCCCATCTGCTGCGTGACCGTCATATTTACCATTCGAAAAGCCAAATTCCTCAATAGCTTTATAGAGAAGGTCGCCCGCGTAATCGCCGGTAAAAGGGCGTCCTGTGGCGTTTGCACCTTTTAGTCCCGGCGCTAGTCCGATTATTAGACATTCCGCATCCGTGTCGCCGAAACTCGGAACCGGCCCATTAAAAAACTCCGGGTATTTTTCACGGTTTTCGAGAATAAACATGCGAAGCCGCGGGCAACGGGCACAATTGTAATCAGGCTCTGAACGCAGGCTCACGGTTTATTCATCCTCATAATCCGGTTCATCTTCTGTTGAATAATCGCGTTTAGGGCGCCCAATGATTTTACCCATATCGGCGAGTTCAATAAAATCATTAGCTTGGCGGCGGAGTTCGTCGGCAAGCATGGCAGGGCGCGATTTCAAGGTCGAGATAACGCTGACACGAACGCCTTTTGATTGGACGGCTTCGACCACGGCTTTGAAATCTCCATCTCCTGTAAATAGGAGGATATGATCGACATGCGGAGCGATATTAAGCATATCAATCGTCATTTCGATATCCATATTCCCTTTAACACGGTTACGTCCGTCTCGATCCGTGTAGCTTTTGGCGGGCTTTGTAATGACGTGAAACCCGTTATAATCCAGCCAGTCAATCAGAGGCCGAATGGGCGAATAATCTTCGTGATCCAAAAGTGCCGTATAATATTTAGCCTGAATGAGTCGGCCCTTATTTTTAAATAGGTCCAGAAGTTTTTTGTAATCAATGTCAAAATCCAGAGTTTTGCCGGAAGAATAGAGGTTTGATCCGTCGATAAACATGGCTATGCGTTCGTCTGGGTAAAAGGCCATAAATGTGCTCAAGTACTAAAATGAATAAAAAAATGAACGTTGCTTATATTGCCTTAGGAGGCAATTTGTCCAATCCGGAAACCACCTTCCGTCAGGCAGCGATTGAAATAAAGCGCTTGAAAATTGAAATTAGGGGTATTTCTTCGTTATGGCACAGTCCCGCTTGGCCTGCCGATTCCGGACATCCCGATTATATCAATGCGGCGCTGAAAGTAAAAACGAGCCTGACTGCAAAAGATCTGTTGAATAGGCTCCATGAGCTTGAGGCGCAGTTTGGCCGGAAGCGGAGTGTCTTGAACGCACCGCGTACTCTTGATTTAGATATTATCGATTTTGCCGGCCAGGTGAGCGCGAATGACCCTGTTCTTCCTCACCCCCGTGCCCAGCTTAGGCCTTTCGTTCTCCTACCTCTCTCGGAAATAGGGCCGAGCTGGAAACATCCAGTCTTGACCAAGACTGCTTTTGAATTGCTTGCTGAATTACCGAGTTCAGATGTGCTGGATCATGCTGTGATTAAGCGGAATTGGCTGGAATCTTGACCTTGCAATTTGGCCTATCAATCAGTATAGACATCCCTTAATTTCAAATTTTGGACTATATAGTCGTCCATAAAGTTTACAGGATGCCCTATGGCTCGCGTTACCGTTGAAGATTGTGTTGATAAAGTTCCGAATCGGTTTGATTTGGTTCTGCTCGCGTCCCATCGTTCCCGCAATATCGCGGCGGGTTCTTCTTTGACCGTTGATCGCGATAATGACAAGACACCCGTTGTGGCCCTACGTGAACTGGCGGAAGAAACTTTGGATCTTGACGATTTACGCGAAAGTCTCGTCACAGGCCTGCAACGCGTTATCTTTGATGACGACTTACCCGAAGATCAAGAAGAAGAAGCTCCGGTTCTAGCTATTGGACACGAGGACAGTGCAGGTCCAAGCGAAATGAACGAAGCAGACCTTCTTCGCGCTTTGCAAGGCGACCGCGACAACGATAGCTCCTCTCGTTTCTAAGCGCATTTGAATTTAAGTGTGAAAGCCGCCCTTTGAGGCGGTTTTTTTATTCTTATTTACCGCGCAAACCATTTGATAGAGGCGTTTTACGGCCTATATAAAAACTGTGAACCATGTGACCTTGGACAATAAATCAGCCCCTAAAGGGCAAAGTCCTCGATTTCTTCGACAATACGAGCTGGTGGAACGTGTCAGGAAATATGACCCGACGGCGGATGAAGCCCTACTGAACAAAGCCTATGTTTTTTCTGTAAAAGCGCATGGCGATCAGAAACGTCACTCTGGCGATCCCTATTACGCGCATCCGATTGAAGTGGCCGGGATTCTGGCAGAGTTGCATTTGGATGTGGCTACGATTTGTACCGCGCTTCTGCACGACGTGTTGGAGGACACGGATACGACCTTTGAAGAATTGAGCCAGGAATTCACGCCTGAAATTGCCGAATTGGTCGACGGCGTTACCAAGCTTGGCCAATTAAGCATTCCGAATGCAACGCGTGAAAGAGCGCAGGCAGAAAATTTTCAAAAGTTTGTGCTGGCGATTAGTAAGGACGTACGCGTTCTTCTGGTTAAACTCTGTGACCGCTTACATAATATGCGCACTCTGGAACATCATCCTAAACCTGAATCCCAAAAACGAATTGCCACCGAAACTCTTGATATTTACGCGCCTCTGGCTCGCAGGGTGGGGATGGACAGGATTTGTGCTGAACTGGAGGATTTATCCTTCCAATATATAAATCCCTCTGCGTTTGAATCTGTGGAGCGCCGACTCGAAGAATGGCGAGAGACACAAGGCGAGGCAATTTCAGAGGTTTCCACGGATTTGCGCACCCATTTTGATAAGGCAGGGATAAAAGCGCGTGTTTACGGGCGCGAGAAACGTGCCTATGCCATTTGGCGTAAGCTACAGCGCCAAAATATCAGTTTTGAAGATGTCGCCGATATTTATGCCTTTCGAGTCATCGTGGAAAATCGCGACATTTGTTATCAGGCTTTAGGACTGCTCCATTCCGTTTACCGGGCTGTTCCGGAACGGTTTAGAGATTTCATCTCTGTGCCCAAACCGAATGGCTATCAATCCCTTCACACTACGATACGCACGCCTGATAACCGCCGGGTTGAACTCCAAATCCGTACAGAGCGGATGGAAGATGTGGCCGCCCGGGGCGTAGCGGCGCATTGGGCCTATAAGAATAATAACTACGCGTATGACCCGGAACGAGCGTTGGAAAGCGGAAGCGACCCTCTAAAACGTATCCGGCCTCTTGTGGAGATGATGGAACAAAGCGGCGATGCCGATGAGTTTTTGGAGCATGCCAAACTTGAAATGTTCACGGATCAGGTGTTCACTTTTACGCCCAAAGGCGATTTGATCGCTTTACCGCGAGGAGCCATGCCTCTCGATTTTGCCTATGCTGTTCACACCAAAGTCGGCGATACCTGTATCGGGGCTTTGGTAAATGGACAAAAACATCCTTTACGCCAGATTTTGAAAAACGGTGATGTCGTGAAAATTATTCGCGGCGGAGAAGCGGAAGCGGTGGAGGGTTGGGAAAACCTCGTTGTCACCGGGAAAGCCCGATCCGCACTTCGCCGTTTGACACGCACAGGCGAGGCAGAAGAGTTCGCGCGGACAGGGGAACTTTTGGCTAAACATGCTTTTGCGCGGGATGGCTTGACCTTTTCAGATGCTCTAATGCGCGACGCCGTCAAACGGTCCAATGCAGAAAATGTTGATGAACTTTTTGAATCTCTAGGTCGCGGCAAACAGTCTTTGAACGCATTTATGGAGCTGATTTTCCCGGCGCGTCGTAAAGAGCCCTCCAAGCCGATGGCCTTGAGACGGGAAGTCATCCAAGACTCCACAGCACGTCTTTATGTTAAAGGTGACGGATTACGCGAAGGAATCAGCCTGCATCTTTCAAATTGCTGTTCCCCGATACCGGGGGACCGGATTATTGGCTTGCAGAATGTTGAAGATGAGAAAGGCGGCATCAGAATTCACACGATTGATTGTGAAACTTTGTCCTCGACAAATATTGATCCTGATGACTGGCTTGATTTGGGATGGCGTCGAAGTGCCGATCAATCCTCAGCGACAGGGCGAATGACGGTGACAGTGGAACATGTCCCGGGGGCTCTGGCTGACCTCACCAAAATTATTGGCGAGTCGGATGGAAATCTCGTAAATATCAAAACGGTCAAACGTAGCCCCGTCTTTTTCGATATGATAATGGATGTGGAAGTTCGGGATAACCGTCATCTTGTACAAATAATTGCTGCTTTGCGGGCTAGTGCCTATGTCATCTCTGCCGAACGGTCACGAGGCGAAACCATTGCCGCCAAGTAAGAGGACAGAACAAATGAATACTGAGGATGTATTAGAGGTTTTCCGTGAGGCGGGAGCGCTCTTGGAAGGACACTTTATCCTGTCCTCGGGACGCCGTAGTTCTGTTTTTTTGCAAAAAGCCCTAATTTTTAAAAATCCGAAACTTACAGAAAAACTTTGCAAGGCTTTGGCAGAGAAAGTCCGGTCTGAACTTGATGAACAACCAGACATTATTGTCGCTCCCGCTATGGGGGGCGTTATTCCGGGATATGAAACGGCACGTCATATGGGGCTGGAGTCATTATTTGTTGAACGAGAAGGCGGGGAGTTTACCCTTCGCCGGGGATTTAAGTTAGAGCCTGGACAAAAGGTTCTTATGGTAGAAGACATTGTGACGACTGGTCTCTCATCACGTGAATGTATTGCGGCGATGAATAAAACCGGCGCTAATGTCATTGGCGGAGCCTGTATTTTTGACCGTTCAAACGGAACGGCCGATATTGGCGTACCGCTAGTGAGTTTGGCGGCGCGTAAATTTCCGGATTACGATCCAGAGGACCTGCCGCCAGAGTTGCAAAATATACCCGCCATAAAACCCGGAAGCCGAGGCTTGTCGTGAAAGAAAAGTCGCTGCCCCGCTTAGGGGTAAATATCGATCACATTGCGACGATCCGAAATGCACGCGGCGGAGACCATCCAAACCCTGTTGCGGGGGCTTGGGCGGCTATTCAGGCAGGAGCTGACGGTATTACGGCGCATTTACGTGAGGATCGTCGCCATATGCGCGATGATGATATGAATCGGCTTCAGGCCCTTTGTAAGAGTGAAACCATTCCGCTGAATATGGAAATGGCGGCGACGGAAGAAATGCTTTCGATAGCGCTGGCCTTAAAACCTCATGCCGTTTGCATCGTTCCGGAACGTCGGGAAGAACGCACAACGGAAGGCGGCCTCGACGTTGCGGGCCAAATTGAAACCCTCAAACCGATTATATCAAAGCTCAATAAAAACGGCGCAAAAGTCTCGCTTTTTATTGAAGCCAATAGAGAGCAGATTGAGGCGGCGGCGAAAACAGACGCAAAAGTGGTCGAATTTCATACAGGTGCCTACGCCCACGCTCTGGATGAAGGGAATGACGTAAAAGCAAATAGAACTTTAGAGGACTTCAGGCTCTGTGCTGCTTTAGCCCAAAGTTATGACCTCGAAGTTCATTTCGGTCACGGCCTGACCTTTGAAAATGTTGGTCCTGTGGCCGCTATTCCGGAATGTATGGAACTTAATATAGGGCATTTTATCATTGGAGAGGCGTTATTCATGGGCTTGGATGCCGCAATCAAACAAATGCGTGAGATTGTCACCGAGGCGAGACAAACCGCATGATTATAGGCATTGGCACAGATATTTGTGACATTAACCGGATTTCCCAAATCATTGAAAAATATGATAAAAGATTTAAATCCAAAACCTTTACCCAAGGGGAGCAGGCTTATTGCGAGGCAAAGGCCGTCCCGGCCAATGCCTATGCAAAACGCTTTGCCGCCAAGGAAGCCGTTGCAAAAGCCCTTGCCGGTGAAAGGACAGGCTCTCTCAGCTGGACGGATGTCGAAGTGAGTAATCAACCCTCAGGACGCCCCGAAATTATATTACACGGCTCTGCCAAGGTGAGGCTCCAAGAGATCATACCCACTGGGTATAGAGGGTCGATCCATTTAAGCCTGAGTGATGAGCCGCCTTACGCGCAGGCATTTGCGATTGTGGAAGCCCGCAAGGCCGACTAAGAACGGGCATGGCAAAGCAACAAAAATCAGAATTACGCGAAACGCTGTCCACGATTTTCTGGGCCGTCGCCATTGCTTTGGTGTTGAGAACATTTCTTTTTCAACCCTTTCACATTCCGTCCGGCTCCATGTTGCCGAACTTAATGAAAGGGGACTACATTATTACCTCTAAATATTCTGTCGGTTATGGTAGATTTGCGGCAGCGCCATTGCCCTTTCCGAGTGGAGAGGGACGGTTTTTAGAACGTGAGCCAGAACGCGGCGACGTTCTCGTCTTTCGTCCGGATGGCGATGATAAGAATTTTATCAAACGTCTGATTGGTTTGCCGGGTGACACGGTCCAAATGCAAGATGGGCGAATTATCTTAAACGGGGAACAGGTTCAGCTTACGCGTCAGGGTGAAGAAAACTTTGCAGATCGTTATGGTGACGATGTCTTGGCCGAAATCTGGGCAGAAACCTTTCCGAACGGGAACGCGCATCTTGTTTATGATAGCCAGAAGAATAGTCCGAGTGATAATACGTCCGCTTACAGAATTCCTCAAGGTCACTATTTTATGATGGGTGATAATCGGGATAATTCCGGTGATAGCCGCGTTCCAGTTCGCAATGGCGGGGCGGGTATGGTTCCGGCAGAAAACATTATAGGGCGCGCTGAAATTGTACTCTTGTCGGTGGAAGATGATTTTGTTCTTTATAAGCCATGGACTTGGACCAATATGCGCGGCAATCGATTTTTTGAAAGAATTAAATGAGTTCGCCTGCCTCCAATAAAGCCGATGACTCTGCGCCTGACGTGACAGACAGGGTTCCGCCGCGTATCCTCGCTCTGTTTGAGCGGATAGGTTATCATTTTCAGGATTCCAATCTGATTCAACGCGCCCTGACTCATGCGTCTTACGGGGATGGACAGCGTAAGAATGTCGATAATGAGCGTCTCGAATTTCTCGGAGATCGGGTCTTGGGATTGCTAACGGCCAAGACCTTATTTGACAAAACAAAGTCTAAAGAAGGCGTTATGGCAACGCGCCTGAATGCACTTGTCCGTAAGGAAACCTGCGCTCGGATAGCCCAAAACATCCGTTTGGGAGAAGCGCTACTCATGTCATCAAGCGAAGAGAAGCAAGGCGGCCGTGAAAAAATATCGATTCTAGGCAATGCGTGTGAAGCATTGATGGCCGCGCTCTATATTGACGGTGGATATAAACGGGCCGAAGATTTTTATGACCGGTTCTGGCAAGAAGAAATTGACAATGTTTTAGAGGATTCGAGTAAGGATCCGAAAACGCATTTACAGGAATTAGCACTATCTATCGGCCCAAATGTTCCGCACTACACCGTCGTAGATCGATCCGGCCCTGATCATCGTCCCACTTTCACTATTCGCGTTACCGTCGAAGAATTAGGCGAAGCCTTAGGGGAGGGGCAATCAAAAAAAGACGCCGAACGTGAAGCCGCCTCCCATCTCTTAAAAGCTTTAGAAAAAACAATATGAGCGAAACATACGCCGGATTTACTGCCATTATAGGGGCTCCGAACGCCGGGAAGTCCACGCTGACCAATGCCTTAGTGGGCGAGAAAGTCTCTATCGTTACCCATAAGGTCCAGACAACGCGGTTTCAGATTCGCGGGATTGCCATGTTGGAGACTTCCAAAGGAGAATCAGCGCAAGCTGTCATGATAGATACGCCGGGCATATTTGAAGCCCGCGAGACAGATCGCCTCTCCAAATCTATGGTTCATGCCGCTTGGACAGGTCTGAAAGACGCAAATGTCATCGTCCATGTCATCGACGCGCCCGCATGGCTGCGCCATAAGGCCGGAGAAGGAGATGGTCAGGACAGGCTCTCCTGCGAAGACAGTGAACGCGTTATAAAAGGACTCAAAAAGCGCGAGGTCTCAAACGCCGTTCTGGCCCTCAATAAAATTGATAAAATCCCTCATGATGAGGCCTTGCCGCTCATTCAGGAATTTTCAGAGCGCGGCGTTTACAAGGATATAATTTCCATTTCCGCGCTTAATTTGGACGGCGTTGACCGACTTGGAACATTAATCGCAGATGCTATGCCGCAAGGGCCTTATCTTTACTCCCCGGATCAGGCCGCAGATATTCCGATGCGTCTCATGGCAGCGGAAATCACGCGCGAAAAACTGTTTCTTCGTCTGCATGATGAATTACCTTATGCCTCCATGGTTGAAACCGAGAGCTGGAAAGAAACCAAGAAGGGCGATATTCGCGTTGATCAGGTCATTTACGTTCGCCGCGACAGTCAGAAACCTATTGTGCTGGGCAAAGGCGGACGCACAATAAAAGATATTGGCGCCGCGGCGCGCAAGGATATGAGTGATTGGCTCGGACGAAAAGTCCACCTTTTCCTCTTTGTGAAAGTCCGCGATAATTGGCAAGACGATAAAGCCCGTTACGCCGAAAGCGGACTTGAATTTGACGTCTAGTCATTGGGCAGTGTGGCAATATGAATTGGCAAGCTGAAGGATATATTCTTTCCACCCAGAAACACGGCGAAACCTCGGCTATTATTGATGTGTTCACGCGGGAGCAAGGCCGTCACAAAGGTCTGGTGCGCGGCGGGATTAGCCGTAGAATGCGTCCCGTTCTTCAACCCGGCAATCATGTTCGCGTGGAGTGGAGGGGACGATTGTCTGAACAGCTCGGCTATTACACGGTAGAGGGGATAGATTCCCGGGCCGCTGAATTGATGGATGACCGTTTATCTTTAACAGGCCTGAACGCCATGACGTCAATGTGCCGGGAAATGCTCCCTGAGCGTGAAAGTCATGAGCCGATATTTGATGTGTTCGAGATTGTATTGGCAAACCTTCACAATGTCGATGTCTGGCCCTCATTATACATTCGTTGGGAAGCCGGATTGCTTTCGGCCTTGGGGTACGGGCTGGATTTTGATCGCTGCGCCGCCACAGGGAAAAATGATAATCTTACTCATATCTCGCCCCGCTCCGGTCGTGCGGTAAGTGCGAGCGCTGCCGAGCCATATCTTGATAAGCTGTTGCGTTTGCCGCCGTTTCTACGCGGGGAATCCCAATCTTCGCCGGAAGATATACTGGACGGCCTGAAACTCACAGGACATTTTCTGGAGACACGTGTGCAGTGGAATTTAAACCGAACCCTGCCGGATGCGCGGCACCAATTAATAGACCGCTTAATAGCGGCTGATATTGCCCGCGCCCAAAAAATTTAGACTCGACCACAAGAATTCTGCGTAAAGGCGTGGTCTATAGGGCTCATACAGCTAAAGTCATTCCTGATTCGAGACTGAGGATTTATGGCTAAAGAACCAATAGATGACGGCGAAACGATTTCCGAAAGCGCGGTAATCAGCGAGCATATTGATGACGCTTTGTCGTCGCGCTATCTTGCCTATGCACTTTCGACAATTACCCAACGCGCTCTACCGGATGTTCGGGACGGGATGAAACCGGTTCACCGCCGTATTCTCTACGCCATGCGGCAGCTAAAGCTTAACCCCGAAGGAGCGCATAAAAAATGCGCGCGGATTGTCGGCGATGTGATGGGGCAATATCACCCCCATGGCGACCAATCTATTTACGATGCACTCGTTAAACTTTCTCAATCCTTTTCGGCGCGTTATCCGCTTGTAAACGGGCAGGGGAATTTCGGGAATATTGATGGTGATAGTCCGGCGGCTATGCGCTATACCGAAGCGAAAATGACTTTGGCCGGGCTTGCTCTTCTCGAAGGGATTGACGAAGACGCCGTTGATTTCATTCAGACGTATAATGAAGAAGATGTTGAGCCGCAGGTTCTTCCTGCCGGGTTTCCAAACCTTTTGGCCAATGGTTCGCAAGGGATCGCCGTGGGTATGGCGACCTCCATCCCCCCACATAATGTGGCCGAAATTTGTGATGCCGCGCTTCACCTTATTCAGACACCTAATGCCCGTATCGAAACGCTGATGAATTATATTCTCGGCCCCGATTTGCCGACAGGCGGGATTATTGTTGAGCCGAAATCGTCTATGCTGGAGACTTATGAAACCGGAAAGGGGAGTTTCAAAGTCCGGTGCCGATGGGAGGTCGAGGATACGGGACGCGGGACATATCAGATTGTTGTCACCGAAATTCCTTATCAGGTTCAAAAGTCGCGTCTGATTGAAAAACTTGCCGAAGTCATTGAGTCCAAAAAGGCCAGCGGTCTTGCCGATGTGCGGGATGAATCTGCTGAAGATGTCCGGATTGTCTTGGAACCGCGTAGCAAAAACATTGATGCGAAGATTCTGATGGAAAGCCTGTTTAAGATTTCCGAATTAGAGAGCCGGGTCAGTCTCAACATGAATGTGTTGGATAAAACTCGCACGCCACGCGTTATGAATTTGAAAGAGGTTATCCAAAGCTGGTTGGATCACCGTCGAGAAGTGCTTCAGCGACGCTCCCAACAGCGCCTTGGCAAAATTGACCTTAGAATGGAGGTTTTGGACGGCTATATGATTGCCTTCCTGAATCTGGACGAAGTCATTCGGATTATCCGGTTTGAGGATAAGCCCAAAGAAGAATTGATGAGTACATTTAATCTGACAGAACGTCAGGCGGACGCCATTTTAAATATGCGTCTACGCGCTCTGAACAAGCTTCAGGAAATTGAGATCAAGACGGAATATGATAAGTTAGCAGCTGAAAAAGCGGAGCTGGAAGCGCTATTAGGGTCCGATCAAAAACAGTGGGATGTTATCTCCGAGCAGGTTAAAGAGCTGAAAAAGGTTTATGGACCGAAAACTGAAATTGGTGCGCGTCGCACCCATTTCGAAGATCAGCCGGACATTGATATCGATCTCAGTACAGCCTTCATCACGAAAGAACCTATTTCAGTCGTCCTGTCGAGCATGGGCTGGATCAGGGCTATGAAAGGCCATTTGGAGGACGAATCCTCTCTGAAATTCAAAGACGGCGATAGTCTCGCTTTTTACGTGAACGCTCATACCACCGACAAGATTATTATCTTTGCCTCGAACGGAAAGTTTTACACACTTGGCGCGGATAAGCTCCCGGGGGGGCGCGGAAATGGCGAACCTATACGATTGATGGTGGATTTGGAAAATGACCACCTTCCCGTCGGTATGTTTGTCCATAACGAAGACCGGGAATTGCTTGTTGCCAGTTCTGAAGGCTATGGTTTCCGGGTTGAGGAAAGCGAGATTATAGCTTCTACGAGAACTGGCCGGAAAACTTTAAACGTGAAAGCCGGAAACGAAGCTGTTCGCTGTATTGAGGTCAAAGGCGAGAAAATCGCTGTTATCGGAGAAAACCGCAAAATTCTTACCTATGATGTAGAAGAATTGCCCCTCATGACAAGGGGCAAAGGCGTACGTCTTCAAAAATTTAAAGATGGCGGGCTCGCCGATATTACGACCTTTGACCCGCAAGAGGGGCTGTTCTTCATGGATAGCGCTGGACGGCGTACCGAAGTTAATGATTGGGAACTTTTAGAGGGCAAGCGGGCGCAAGCCGGCAGAATGGCGCCGCGAGGATTTTCTCGTAAAGGGGTATTTGACCCCACTAAAAACCTCTAACAATAGAGATTACGACATAAAAAAGCCCCGGTTAGCCGGGGCTTTTCCTTTTTATTTAAGCGGCTTTTATTCTACGAGGTTTCCGTTCGCATCCACTTGAACGACATTATAGCCAAGTTCGACAATTTCGTCATAGAGTTTGGCTTTGTCTCCCACGACTACCATAATCATCTCATCCAGATTTAGGTGTTGATCCGCCAAGGCGTCAATTTCTGCCTTTGTCATGCCTTGCAGAATGTCGGATTGCTCATCCACAAAACTCGGCTCAAGATTATATGTTGCCATACGGGATAAAAATCCGAGTTTCTGACGCGGCGTTTCATAAGCGCGGGCATCGCTTTGACCGATTGCAGATTTGGTGAAAGTCAGTTCTTCATCCGTGATTCCGGTGTCGTGATACTGACTGATTTCATTTACAAATTCGACAATTGAGGCCGCCGTTGCATCTGCCCGAACTGCAGCCCCTGCCCGGTACCAACCAGCTGTTTCATCTCCGTTAAAAAAGGATCTTGCCCCGTAGGTATAGCCTTTATCTTCGCGCAGGTTCAGATTGATGCGGCTGTTAAAGGCGGCGCCCAAGGGGTAGTTCATGATGCCGGCGCGGTAATATTCACCTGTTGCGTCATAGGGTAGGGCGCGTTTGCCAATTCGGATTTCGCTTTGAGCGGCATCCGGTTTATCGACGAAGTAAAGTGTTCCGCCATTTAGTTCAGGGAAGGGATTCATTTCCGCACTGGAAACCTCTTCACCTGTCCACTCAGTAAGAGGCTTTAGCGCCGCTTGTAATCTGTCTTGTCCCAAATCACTCACAGCAACGACAGAGGAAATTTTAGGCGAGTAATGCGAGGCGTAAAAGTTTTTCACATCGGTAAGCATAATTGCTTCGACCGTTTCCTCTGTGCCGGATGACGCATAGGCCGTTGGGTTATCGGCGCCATACATCATTTTATTGAACAAATTGCTTGCGGTTACGCTGGCTTCTTTTTTGTTCGCCCGGATGCCCTGAATGGCATTGTCTTTATCACGCGCAAAATCTTCTTCCGAAAACTTTGGTTTCAATAATCTTTCCATGGCAATCGCAATGGTCGCGTCCAAATTCTCTGTTAATGTCCGAAGCGTCATTGTGGTGTAAGTGTCGCCCGAGCTGAAAGAAACAGAAGATCCCAATTTGTCGAGCTCATTAGAGATTTCTTCTGCACTCCGCTCAGTTGTCGCCTCATTCATCAGACCTGCGGTCAGGTTGGCGAGACCTACTTTTTCGAGCGGATCATAATTTTGAGCCGCTTTGATACGTAGCTGTAAAGTTGTGGTCGGCACTTCTGTATTTTGGGCTCCCAAAACACTCATATCCCCTATAGCAAATTCATAAGTGTCGGGCGCTTTAATTGTCGGGTTTTCTCCAGAAGGGGGCACGACGGACCGGTCAAACCCTTCCGGATCTGTAGGAAGGGACCATTCGAAATCATCAGAATCGCCGGATGTATCAGGAAGGGTGCGCTCATAGCGTTCCCACGTATCTTCTTGGGTTATCATTTCCGGCTGGCCTTTAGGGACAATGCTCATCACTACAGCGGACTTGCCTTTGATATATTCCTCATAGACGCGTAAAACATCTTCTTTGGTGACGCCTTCATAACGGGCAATATCGTCTCCAATTCCATTTGGATTGTCGCGATATGTTTCATAAGCAGCGAGTTGAGATACCTTGCCGGAGACGCTTTCCAAACCATAAATTAAGCCGGAAACAATATCTGCCTTTACACGGGTAAGATCGTCATCAAGAACGCCGCGACCTTCAAATTCCGTCAGAGAGTCCCGTATAGTCGCTTCAATATCACTCAGCTTCTGAACCTTGGCCGGATTTGCCAAGGTGAACATTGAAAAGGTGCAGCCAATTTCGCGGCAGCCATGACTCGCATTTGCCTGAACAGTCAGGCCTGGTTTTTGCAGATTCTTATAGAGAAGGGACGTCTGTCCCTGTCCCATAATATTGGCCAAGACGTCCAGAGGGGCTTCATCAGGATGATTGGCGTGGACCGTCGGCCATGCCATGTAAAGTAAGGGAAGTTGAACATTGTCTTCCATTGAAATATAACGGTCTTGATCCAAAGTTACGGGTTCATAAACCGGATTTTCTTGCTCTGGCCCCGCCGGAATTGAACCGAAATAAGTTTTAACCCATTCAAGAGTCTGTTCTTTTTCAATATCGCCGCCTATTGTCAGCACAGCATTATTCGGGCCATACCACTCGACAAAGAATTTTTTTAGATCATTAAGATCAGCGCGATCAAGATCTTCAAGATAGCCGATTGTAGACCAGCTATAGGGATGTCCTTCCGGATACATCGCTTCACCAACGCGCTCAAAGAGCAAGCCATAAGGGCGGTTATCATAACGCTGCCCACGTTCGTTCTTTACCGTCTCGCGTTGAACTTCAAAGGCCTCCTGAGTAACTGCATTGAGGAAGTATCCCATGCGGTCGGCTTCCAACCAGAGCATTTTTTCTAACTGGTTTGACGGGACGGTTTGGTAATAATTGGTTCGGTCTGCATTCGTCGATCCATTTAACGTGCCGCCGGATTCTGTGATTAGTTTAAAATGCTGTTCGTCAGCCACATTTTCGGAGCCTTGAAAGAGCATATGCTCAAAGAAGTGGGCGAAACCAGAACGGCCCGGTTCTTCTCGGCCAGATCCGACATGATATGTCATGTCCACATGCACGAGGGGGTCTGAATCGTCCTCATGCAGAACAACTGTCAGCCCATTTGCTAAAGTGTATTTTGTATAGGGGATAACAACTTCATCACCGGACTTGGATTTTACTTCTTCAATTTTCGTGATTCCGTCCGGAAGGTTAACTTTCTCAACCTGTTTCACCTCTTCGGTAGTCGTCGTGGTGTTTGCCTGTGATTGACCACAAGCAATCAACAAGGCGGAAACGGCTGCGCTAGCCAAAAGAATACGCGTTTTGTGAAGTGTCATAACTATGTTCCCAGTTTGTTTTTTATCGAATAACAGTAAGGGAAGGTGAAGTCTATTTTGTTTTATGGGTCTCTAGACCAAGGATTTCTTCCAGATGGTCGCTTTCCGAAAGATTTTTGCTTTGTGGAGGTATTGGGCTCGGGGTATCGCTTAGGACGGCTCACTGATCCGACACGTCCCCCACCAAATTTAATCAGGGCTTCAATGCGTTTTTCGATTGGAGGGTGGGTCGCAAAGAGCCCAGCCAGTCCAATGCGGGGATTGTGTAAAGCCATCTCTCTCACTTCGTCAGGGACATTTCTCAACTCCGCATTTCCGGATAGTTTCTGTAAAACCCTGATCATGGCATCTGGATTTTTAGTGAGTTCCACAGCCCCGGCATCGGCCAGATATTCGCGTTTTCTTGAGAGGGAAAATCGTATCAATATCGCGATTAAATAGGTCACGGCGATAATTGCAATTCCGATAACTATCAAAATGGCCGCATTACCACCGCCGCTGCGTCGGTGTGAATTAGACCTTGGCAAGTTAGTTCGAAACATGCCGCGGACAACACTTTCGCCAATAAATGCAAAAATCCCGACAAATATCACAGCAATAATAAGCATTCGAACATCTTTGTTTCGAATATGACAAAGCTCATGCGCGATAACAGCTTCGAGTTCTTCATCGTCCAACTGGTTCAACAATCCGCGCGTTAGGGTCACAGTGTAGTTTTTGTCCCTTATTCCACTGGCATAAGCATTCAAAACCGGAGTTTCGATTACTTTGAGCTTCGGGGTGGTGGCTCCGCGTGAGATGGCTAGGTTTTCCAAAAGGCGGTAAGCCCGTGGTTCTTCGCTCACAGTGAGGGATCGGGCTTTGGTTGATGCGTCGATAAGGGCTTGGTGAGCGAAAAAAGCGATTGTAAACCAGAGGAGAGCGGCGCCAATCGCAATCGGACCCGCCGTGGGAATTAAATCTGCGGCATAGGTAAAGCTGCTCTGAAGAGAGCTGTTTGTGGTAATTCCAAGCCAAATCAACATCAGACCATAGCCCATGAAGAGCAATAACACCGGGAACAAAATAAGCAGCACAAGGCTGCGAAGATTGTTATTCCAAATATGGGTTTTAAGGCCGTAGGATTTGAGCACAGTCAGGCTAAAGGCTTAACTGCTGAAATCAACAGTTGGCGGAGTTTGCAAAGCTTGGCGTCCCTCGGGGGCTTCAAAAAAGTCACGCTCTTCAAACCCAAAGGGACCGGCAATAAGAATAGCAGGAAATTGCTCGCGTCCGGTATTATATTCCTGAACAGAATTATTGTAAAAACGCCGCGCGGCTGCAATTTTGTTTTCTATGTCAGCTAGCTGATCCTGAAGTTGAAGAAAATTGGTATTGGCTTTCAGCTCGGGATAGGCTTCGGCCAAAGCGAAAAGCTTTCCAAGGGCCGCAGAAAGCATGCCTTCAGCCTGTGCCTGTTCTTTGACTGTATTGGCGTTAACGGCCGCGCTACGGGCGCGAACTACTTCTTCAAAGGTAGATTTTTCGTGAGAGGCATAGCCTTTTACCGTATTGACGAGTTGCGGAACGAGATCCTGACGTTGTTTAAGTTGGACTTCGATGTCGGACCAGGCCTGATTGGTTGTTTGGCGAAGGCCCACTAAGCGGTTGTAAATCCCGACAATAAGAAAGCCGACAAGGGCAATGATGCCTATAATGATGAGCAGAGTGGTCATAATTCGTCCCCGGTTGTTCCAGTATAGAATGTGCCGCTATTCCTCGAATCTTGCAAGTAGGAATTGGCTTATCCGTAAAATTGCTGAGGGAGGGCCGTTGCCAGTTTTGGAAATAGAATTACAAGAGTAATCACAACCCCCTGAATACCAATAAAAGGCAAGACGCCCTTATAAAGCTTAGTTGTTGTGACCTCTGGCGGCGCTACGCCGCGAAGGTAGAAGAGTGCGAAGCCAAAAGGCGGGGTCAGAAAACTGGTTTGAAGATTTAGCGCCATTATTACTCCGAGCCATATAGGGTCGAATCCGGCGGCGAGTAAAGGCGGCGCAACAAGCGGTACGACAACAAAAGTTATCTCAATAAAATCCAAGAAGAAGCCGAGTACAAACATAACCAGCATAACGAGTGCAAAGCCGCCCCAAAGCCCCCCGGGGGCATTTTCGAGCCAGTGGGCGACAAGGTCATCGCCTCCAAACCCCCGAAAGACGAGGCTGAAAATAGTTGCGCCGATTAAAATGAGAAAAACCATACAGGTTATATGAAGTGTTGAGCGAGAAACCGGGGCTAAATCGCCTTGTTTTTGTAATGTGCCAAAGCTTAGCAGGGCGGCAACGGCTCCGGCGCCAGCAAAAACAAAAGATAGCAAAAGTAAAAAGCTTAATCCCAGGGATCTATCCGGCAAATTCAGCCGCAAGTCAGCGCCAAATAAATCCATCACAAAAAGAAGGGCCAGGCCGAGAGTGCCGAACAGGATCAGACGTTTTATGAAGAGCGATTGGGTTCTTTTATATCCGGCGAGTAGAACGGCCCCAAGTGCCCCAAGCGCCGCCCCGCGGGTTGGCGTTGCGTAACCTGAGAGAATAGATCCCAAAACAGCCATAATGAGGAAAATAGGCGGAAGCATGGATTGGACAGACCTTAAAAAGGCCTGTCTCATATCTAAGTCTTGGCTTCGATAAGCCGGCGCGCGTGCCGGGGACTTAATAGCGACAAAGACGATATAGAGGGCATAACAGCCCACCAGAATAAGTCCTGGAATTAGGGCGCCGGCAAATAAATCTCCGACGGAGACGACGCCTGCATTCTCTAGACCAAAGCTTCGTTGGGCTTCCTGATAAGCATTGGAGATTTGATCGCCGAGAATGACAAGAACAATAGAGGGCGGAATAATTTGACCGAGTGTACCCGACGCCGCAATGGCGCCTGAGGCGAGGGCGGGGTCATAGCCCCGTCGCAGGAGAGTTGGGAGGGATATTAGCCCCATCGTCACCACTGTGGCCCCCACAATGCCTGTGGAGGCGGCGAGGAGGGCCCCAACAAAAATAACGGATACGCCCATCCCTCCGCGTAGAGGACCCAATAATTCCCCCATACTTTCTAGTAATTCTTCAGCAATCCGGGATTTTTCGAGCATCACCCCCATAAAAACAAATAAGGGAATAGCCATGAGGATTTCACGAGTTAAAATTGGGAATATACGTCCTGGCATGGAGAGCAAGAAAACCGTGTTAAACTGCCCCGTGGCTACCCCCAAAGCCGCAAACACCAAGGAAACCCCTGCGAGAGTAAAGGCGACGCTGTAACCTGCCATCAGAGCGCCGCAGGCAACCGCAAACATCAAAAGCGACAAGATTTCCGGCAAACTCATTTCGGCGCCCTGGATTTAACGGATATAGAGGCGGGTAGAAATGCAATATCCGTATGGGGAGAAAAATCTGCCTGCTGGCTATCTCTTAGCCTCAACGCCGCCCGTAAAGCGACGGAAAGGCCTTGAATTAACAACATAATAAACATTACACAAAGCGCTGTTTTTAATATATATATTCCTTTTATGCCGCCGCTATTCGTTGACCCTTCCAGACTTTGCCAAGCGAAAGAAACGAAACTTTGGGACCGCCAGACGACGACGATACAAACAGGTGCGAGCAGGGTATAAAAGCCGCCAATTTCAACCAGTGCGCGCGCTCGGTTTTGCATCTTCTCGAAAAAAATATCGACTTTGACATGTTCTCCCGCAAGATATGTCGGGGCAGCGCCAAGGCAAATGCCCAAGGCGTGAAGGTAGATGGCGCTTTCATCCCACCAAATTGATGAAATTCCATAAATCGACAGGGCAAAGACTGCAATGACGACACTGATGACCATGAAGGGCATTACCCATTTTATGAGTTCTCCGGTGAAAGTGGAAAACAGATCAATAACGGAAATTATAGCTCTGGAGAAAGCTTTGCCTCCACCGGTTAAAAGCACAAAGGCCGGCAAAAGCAAAAAGGGCAGAAAAGCCCAGCCTATAAATTGCAAGGCTTCGCCGAATGCGTCAATTCCCCCCGAAGACATCAGTTAGTCCGAACCTGACAAAGTACGGCCGCGAATATAGGCCCCGTCGCTGATTTCTGTCCAACGTCGTTCCAGCTTCAGCGCTTTTGAAAAACTTTCATATATTTTTCCGGTTTTGGCATCAGAACGGGCTACCTCTTCGAGAACGGCCTGACTGGCTTCTCCGAAACTTTTTAAGACGTCATCCGGAAAAATCTGTGGCTCAATTCCGTGATCTGTTTTTAGGGTTCTTAGAGCTTCCGCATTTCGGAAATTATATTCACCAAGACTGATGTCATTGGCGCTGCGGCAAGCATATCGAATGATGGCTTGATCGGACGGCGAAAAACTTTCCCAGACCTGTTTGTTAATGCCGAGTGACAAAGATGCTCCCGGCTCGTGAAAGCCCGGGCCGTAATAATACGGGGCTTCCCGGTAAAAGCCGAAAGCTAGATCATTCCAAGGCCCGACCCATTCCGTCGCATCAATTGCGCCGGACTGAAGAGATTGGTAAATCTCGCCGCCCGGTATATTGACCGCTGCTCCGCCCATGGCGCGGATAACATCTCCGCCCAAACCCGGCATTCTGACCTTCAATCCGCGGAAGTCTTCAGCGGAATTAATGGGTCTTTTAAACCACCCTCCGGTTTGGTGGCCTGTATTGCCGGCCTGAAAGGGTTTAATATTAAAATCAGCAGCAAGGTCATCCCAGAGAGCCTGTCCTCCGCCGTAGTCAACCCAGCCCATTATTTCTGTTGCGGTCATTCCCATGGGGACGGCCGTGAAAAAACTAAATCCTTTTGCTTTTCCCTGCCAGTAATATTCGGCCGCATGATACATATCCGCTGCGCCCGAAGAGGCAGCGCCAAAACATTCCATCGCGCCGACCAGTTCACCTGCCGCATAGACTTTAATATCTAAACGGCCATCTGTCATTTCTCGTACGGCCTTGGCGACATTGACCGGCATAATCCCCAATCCTGGAAAATCTTTTGGCCAGGAGGTTGCCAGTCTTAATTGACGTCTGTTTTTTGAAATCGCCGGAGAGGCTAGCTCAGATCCGGATTGTGAGGACATCGGCGTGCCTCCGCTCTGTCCGGACTTTAAGGCCCCGACCGTACCGGCTCCGACGGCAAGAGCAGCGGCTCCGCCAATAAGTTCACGGCGTTTCATGCCGTGTCTCCGAGCAAGGCCCACCCTCTGTGAGTGAGCGTTTCACAGGGACGGAAACGGGCTTTGTAATCCATCTTTGGGCTGTCCGGTACCCAGTAACCGAGATAGAGATAAGACAGTTCTTGCCCCGAACAGCGTTTAATTTGATCCAAAATCATCAAATTCCCCAAAGAGCGTTTCTGCTCCTTAGGAGAGAAAAAGCTGTAAACCAAAGAAAGTCCGTCACTTAATCTGTCGATAAGTATAGCGGCAATTAGGGCGCCGCTTGGCAATCTGTATTCGACGATTTCGGTTTCAGATGAGCATTCCTCGACCATCATTTCGTACCGCATAAAGTCCATATCGGCCATGCCTCCCGTCTCATGGCGCTCCAAAAGATAGTCTTTAAGAAGATCAAATTGTTCATGTGTGGCAATAGCAGGGACAACCGAAGCCGAGAGATCGGCATTACGCCTTAAAGTACGGCGGTCTCTCTTATTAGGCTGAAACTCAAAAGCTCTTACTCTGAGGGATCGGCATTCCCGACAGGTTTCGCAGGCAGGCCTGTAGATTACATTTTGCGAACGCCGAAACCCCGCATGGGTCAGGTAATTATTCAGGTGCGGACCGTCCAGAGGATCGAGTTGAGTAAAGATTTTACGCTCTAACCGTCCGGGCAAATAAGGGCAGGGGCCTGGAATAGTTAGATAAAATTGTAGCCGGTTCGGGTCGAATACGTGACTCATGTAAAGACTTTATGACGCTTGCGCGAAATTACAATTGAAAAAGTAACGGACTCATCAGACTGAAACTTATCCAGATTAACAAAACCAATGGTACACCGAAGCGGGTAAAATCCGAAAACCGGTAATGCCCGGGACCCATAACCAGTAAATTTGTTTGATACGCAATAGGCGTCGCGAAACAGCAATTAGAGGCGAATATCACGGTTAAAACCATGGCAATGGGATCAATTCCAGTCTCCGCGCTTACCGACAAAGCGATTGGCGAGAATAAAAGTGCTGTGGCGCTATTGCTGATTATATTGGTCATAACTGCTACGATAAGGAAAATGGCGGCGATCAGGATTTGGTTTCCAAATGGCATAAAGGCTTCCACCACACCGTGAGCGATGTAGGACGCTCCCCCGGTTGCCTCCAGAGCTAGCCCCATAGCGAAAGCCGCTCCAATCAACAAAAAGATCCGCATATCCAAGGCGCGGACAGCCTGCCGTATATTCAGACATCCGGTCAAAATCATAGCGAGAGCGCCGCCAAGCGCGGCGGTTTCTATCGGAATAAATCCCAAAGCCGCCGCCGCAATCGTTGCGACGAAAATTACTCGAGCAAAGATTGATTTACGGATGTCGGGAAGCTCAGCACGTGACCAATCCATCAATAAAAGATCACGATTTGATCGTAACCCTCTGATATCTTTGTCATAACCAAATATGAGCAGCACATCTCCGGCCTCCAGTCGAATATCTAACATCCGGGTGCGAATCATACGTGACCGGCGCTGAATGCCGAGAACGAGACAATTTGTTTGTCGACGAAATCCGATTTGCTCAATATTGCGGCCAATCATTCGGGAACCGGGAGCAACGACAGCTTCAGATATAACGATTGCATCCTGATCATCCGATTCGCGTTCGCCGTCTTCAAATCCGGCAATGCTCAACATACCTTTCAAATAGGCTGGACGTGTAGAAAGGAGTTTTGACAGGGATTTTCGGGTTGCGGCCACAATCAGAACGTCATCTTTTTGAAGTTTCACATCGAAAGGCGGAAGAAACGACTGTTCTCCCCGCTGGATCATTCGGACGGTGGCTTCTTTCAGCTTGGGATAGAGCCCGGCGACGGGCTCTTCCCCCACAAGGGGGTGGTTTTCCGTGACAAGAATTTGAGCGATATATTGGCGGCCCGTATCCGTGATTTCTGTCTCAAGATCTTTTCTTTCCGGTATAAGGAAAGGCGCGGCAATAATGATATATGCCGCCCCGATTAAAGCTAAGATCATGCCGGGACCGAATTGCGTGAAAAATCCAAGAGAAAAGTCGGTGGTCCTTTGCAAGACATCATTGACCAATAGGTTTGTCGAAGAACCGATGAGCGTGGTCATCCCCGCTAAAATACAAAGAAATGACAGCGGCATCATATAACGCGAGGTGGTTTTTTTAAGTCTTGATGCCATAGCCGCGATGACCGGAATAAACATAACAACAACAGGGGTGTTGTTCATGAACATGGAAACGACAAAAGCGACGGCAAAGACAATAAATAGAGTTCGCCTGGGGTGTTGATCCAGCGCCGTATTAATGCTGTTTATTGGCCCCTCTAACGCTCCGGTTTGGAACAGACCCTGACCGACCACCAATAAGGCCATAATAGCAATCAGGGCAGGCGCGGCAAATCCAGAGAGTATATCGGAATTGCGAAGTTCAGTGACAGGCTCTACGCCAGGCATAGCAAAGAAGAACAACAATGCGGTAATAACGCCGACAGAAACGACCTCAATCGAATAAGTCTCGCGGACATAGAGGCACACCGCGATAGCGACGATGATAAAAGTCGCGATCATTGGAAATGAAAGGGAAACGATACTGTCCACTTAGGACCCTTATCCGCTAATTTTTATAAGTTGATGCGTCACGCCTTTACATGAAAATAACAGGACGTAGAAAGCAAGTTTAAAATCCAGAGAAGACATAAAAAACGACTAATAGGAGAGACTTATGGCAAATTGCGCATTTATCGGTTTGGGGGTGATGGGCTACCCCATGGCCGGACATTTAGTCTCTGCCGGACATAGTGTTCGGGTTTGGAACCGGACAAAAACCCGCGCAGAAGACTGGGCGAAATCATATGAAGGCACAGCTTGCCGCACGATTGATGACTGCGTCGAGGAGGCTGACTTTATCTTTATATGCGTCGGCCAAGATAAGGATGTTTATAGTGTTATGACGCCCATCTTAGAGTCCGCGAGTGACGGCACCATAATTGTTGATCACACAACGGCCTCCTCAAAATGTGCCCAAAAATGCTATGAGAATGCAAAAAAAGAAGAGCTGGCTTTTATTGACGCCCCAATTTCCGGCGGCGAGTCCGGCGCGGTCAATGGCCAGTTAAGTGTCATGTGCGGCGGAGATAAAGACGTTTTTGAGAAAGCGAAACCTGTGATGGACGCCTATGCCAAAGCGATCACGCTCATCGGAGGGGCTGGCGCGGGCCAAACCGCCAAGATGATCAATCAGATATGCATTGCCGGGATTTTGCAGGGTCTGTCTGAGGGGGTTCATTTTGCAAATGAAATGGGTCTTGATATGAAAGTCGTATTGGACGCGATTGGGAAAGGCGCGGCTCAAAGTTGGCAAATGGATAATCGCGCTTTGACTATGGCGGCGGGAGAGTTTGATTTCGGTTTTGCTATTGATTGGATGCGAAAGGATTTAGGCATCGTTCTGGACACCGCCAAAGACCACAATATTCATCTACCTATGGTCGAAGAGGTTCAAGCCCGTTACGAAAAAGTTCAAAATATGGGCGGCGGGCGTTGGGATACGTCGGCTCTTATCAAGGCTCTGGAATAGCTCGAAAGAAAACCTGCTTACACGTAAGAGCGGCGCGAAAAATGAAAATGAAATTGGCCAATTTACCGACCCAAAGATCGAAAATTGGCCAATTACCAGCCCCATAAATTTTTCCTTACCACAAAATAACCCGGATGTCACCTTTGATAGAAATTTGATGTATATCAGTCTGTTATAATCGTATCTTTTGGGCAATGTCCCGAGCGAAATAAGTCAAAACACCGTCGCATCCGGCTCTTCTAAAAGCGCCGAAACTTTCCATCATGACGGCGTCTTCATCAATCCAGCCATTGGCTCCCGCAGCTTTAATCATGGCATATTCGCCGCTTACCTGAAACGCAAAGGTCGGCATTGCGAACGTATTTTTGAGGTCACGAATAATATCCAGATAAGGCAGCCCGGGTTTGACCATCAACATGTCCGCACCCTCATTTATATCAAGCTCGACTTCCCTGATGGCTTCGCTGCGGTTGGCGGGGTCCATTTGATAGGTTCGCTTATCGCCCCGAAGCGCGGCTTTGGTGCCAATGGCGTCGCGGTAAGGGCCGTAAAAACCGGAGGCGTATTTTGCGGCGTAGGACATAATCATTATATCGCCAAAATTTGCCTCGTCTAAAGCGTCCCGAATGATGCCAATCCGTCCATCCATCATATCTGATGGGGCGACAATATCTGCACCGGATTGTGCGAGGATAACGGCACTGTCAGCCAAAATTTCTAAGGTCGGGTCGTTATCAATAATGTCTCCGGTCATGACACCATCATGCCCATGATCCGTATAGGGGTCGAGTGCCACGTCCACAATCACGCCAATTTCAGGGCAGGCGGTTTTGACCGCTCTGACGGCTTCAGGCACAAGGCCGCTTTCATTCAGGCTCTCTTTTGCCTGCGCGTCTTTCCGGCTTGCGTCGATATGCGGGAAAAGTGCAAGAGCCGGAATACCCAGGCTTTCTGCCTCCTTTGCCGCTTTGACGAGGCCGTCGAGATTTAGGCGTGACACACCCGGAAGGCTAGGGACGGGAGTCTCCTCAGCTTTCGAATCGGTAATGACCAAGGTCCAGATTAAATCATCTACAGCAGGCCGGGTTTCTCTGACTAAACGGCGGGACCAGTCATGGGCGCGGGTGCGGCGCATACGAACAGTGGGGAAATGGCTCACGGAATACCTCTTACAGAATTGTCAAAGCGAAAGGTTTCCATAAACTATATGCGACAGTATGCACAGATGCGAACATCCTTTTTGCATAGCAATTGTGCTCGGACTGCCCTATAGAGTGCGCGAATGGAGTTGCCTGATGGCCAAAAACTATCATAGCTATTTTGAAAACGCCGTTGCGCGCGTGCGCGATGAAGGCCGTTATAGAATCTTTCGTGACATCCGCCGCGCCAAAGGAAATTTCCCAAAGGCGACCTGGTTTCGCGAAGGGCTTGAAGAAAAAGAAATCACGGTTTGGTGCTCCAATGACTATCTCGGCATGGGCCAGATGGAATGTATTGTCGAAGCGGTAAAGTCAGCCGTTGACCGGGCGGGCACAGGGTCTGGCGGCACGCGCAATATTTCCGGTACGACCCGCTACCACGTCCAGCTTGAGACAGAATTGGCGACTCTCCATAAAAAAGACGCTGCTCTAGTTCTGACTTCTGGCTACGTTGCCAATGAGGCGACATTAGGCGTTATGAGTAAAATCATGCCAGGCCTTGTTATTTTCTCTGACGAAAAGAACCACGCCTCTATGATCTCCGGCATTCAACGGGCACGCTGCGAAAAGAAAATCTTTGCGCATAATGATTTAGCCGATCTTGAAGCCAAGCTGAAATCCGTTCCTTTGGACCAGCCAAAACTCATCGCGTTCGAAAGTGTCTATTCCATGGATGCTGACATCGCCCCAATCGAAGAAATCTGTGATCTCGCTGACAAATATAACGCTCTGACCTATATCGATGAAGTTCATGCGGTCGGCATGTATGGCGCGCAGGGCGGTGGCGTCACAGAAGAGCGCGAGCTCACGCACCGAATCGATATTATTCAGGGCACTTTGGCCAAAGCTTACGGAATGATTGGCGGCTATGTAGCAGCGGACTCTGTTATCATTGATGCTATCCGCTCTATGGCCTCCGGCTTTATTTTTACCACATCTATTCCGCCAAGCACGGCCGCAGGGGCGCTTCGCAGCGTTAAAGTTCTGAAGATGACACCCGAAAAACGGACGCAGCTTCACGAACGTGCCAATTCACTCAAATCCAGATTACGCGATGCGGGCTATCCTTTTGTTGATGGTCCAACCCACATCGTCCCCTTAATGGTGGGCGATCCGGTTAAGTGTCAGGCGATTTCTGACCGTTTGATTGAGGATTTCGGAATCTACGCACAGCCTATTAACTATCCAACTGTGCCGCGCGGCGAAGAGCGCCTTCGTTTCACGCCCGGCCCGCTGCACACTGACGCCATGATGGACGAACTGATGGAAGCCCTGGAAATCGTTTGGGAAGAGTTTGGACTTACAACGTCTGGCATCGCCCAAGCGCTTTAGCCGAGGCGATAACGCACACGATTCTATCCTTATTTCTTTAAGCTAGGCATTGCCGTTCGTCTGCGACGAAGTTAAGACCTGCCAAAACCCCAAACGGAGCGGACAATGACTGACTATACGGGTCGATATTTTTCTCAATCTCTCAAAGAGCGCGACCCTGCTGTCTATGACAGTATTAAAGACGAGTTAGAGCGTCAGCAGCATGAAATCGAGCTTATTGCGTCGGAGAATATTGTCAGCAAAGCCGTCATGGAGGCTCAAGGGTCGGTCCACACCAATAAATACGCCGAAGGCTACCCCGGAAAGCGTTATTATGGTGGGTGTGAACACGTCGATGTAACCGAGACCCTCGCTATTGAGCGGGCCTGCAAGTTATTCGGCGTTAAATTTGCGAATGTACAACCAAATTCGGGATCACAGGCTAATCAGGGGGTCTTTTTGGCACTGATAAAGCCCGGTGATACTATTATGGGGATGGATTTGGCGTCAGGGGGACATCTGACTCATGGCTCGCCGCCAAATATGTCCGGCAAATGGTTTAAAGCTGTCACTTATGGCGTACGTGAGGATACCCATCTGATTGATTATGATCAGGTGGAGCGTCTGGCTCTCGAAAACAAACCCAAACTTATCATCTGCGGTGGCTCTGCCTATTCCCGCCAGATAGACTTTGCTCGCTTTCGTGAAATTGCGGATAAAGTGGGCGCCTATCTTCACGTCGATATGGCGCATTTTGCGGGTCTTGTGGCCGGCGGAGAACATCCTAGCCCGTTTCCACATGCTCATGTCGCCACAACAACAACGCATAAAACGCTTCGCGGCCCTAGAGGGGGGATGATTCTGACGAATGACGAAGCTCTCGCTAAGAAGTTCAACTCAGCGATTTTCCCCGGGCTGCAGGGCGGCCCGCTTATGCACGTTATTGCCGGGAAAGCTGTCGCTTTTCAGGACTGCCTGCAACCGGAATTTAAAACTTATGCCAAGCAGGTCATTGAGAATTGCCGCGCTATGGCGGAAGCTCTGGTCGAGGCAGGATATGCCGTCGTTACAGGCGGGACGGATACACATCTGGCATTAATTGATCTGTCCCCAAAAGGCGTTAAAGGCAATGCGGCGGAAAAAGCGTTAGAGCGCGCCTATATTACCTGTAATAAAAACGGCATTCCTTTTGATAAAGAGAAATTCACCGTTACGTCCGGACTCCGTGTCGGCTCACCGGCAGGAACGACACGCGGCTTTGGCACAGAAGAGTTTCGCGAAGTCGGAAAACTCATGGCTGAGGTTCTAGATGCTTTGGCAGAAAATCCGAAAGGCAACCCTGACATTGAGGCTTCAGTACGAGAGCGCGTGAAAGCTCTCACGGCCCGTTTCCCAATTTATTCTGATTTGTAAAATTTAAAGCGCGTCATTACCCGATATAGTCGGGTAATGACGACAGTGACTATTAAAACGTCACTTTTCCACGCCGATTCACGGCGTTATCATAATCTTGAACAAGCGCTTCGCAGACTTTCCCCGGCTTATAATGGATGCCGTCAATCTCCCGAACCGGCGTCACTTCCGCCGCTGTTCCAACAACAAAACACTCATCGAAATGGGCCATTTCCGAGGGGTGAATATCACGTTTGAAAACTTTATAGCCGCGAGCTTCTGCAAGTTTGATAACGCTATCATGCGTTATACCCTCGAGCAGAATATCATTTGTCGGTGTATGAAGTTCCTCTCCGCGAACAAAAAAGATATGCGCGCCGGTGCATTCGGCAACGCGTCCCCGGTAATCAAACATAAGGGCGTCATCAAAACCTTTGGCGGCGGCGGCATCTTTTGACAAGGTGCAAATCATGTAAAGGCCTGCCGCCTTTGATTTGGACGGAATTGTATCGGGCGCTGGGCGTTTCCAATCAGAAATACAGAGGCGAATGCCTTTCATTTTGTCTGAAAAATAGCTGCCCCAATGCCAGCAAGCGACGGCTAAATGAATTTCATTGTTTTTGGAGGCGACGCCCATCATTTCAGAGCCGCGCCAAGCTACCGGACGAAGGTAGGCATCCTTTAAACCGGATTTTTCCAAGGTTTCTTTACAAGCCGCATCAATTTGTTCGCGCGTATAAGGGATTTCATAGCCTAGAAGTTTGGCTGAATTCAGAAGACGGTCTGAATGATCAGATAGCCTGAAAATTTCTCCGCCGTAAGCTCTGTCACCTTCGAAAACAGCAGAGCCGTAATGCAAAGAGTGGGTAAGAAGGTGGACATTGGTTTCCCGCCAATCTTTGAACTCGCCGTCTATCCAGATGTGACCTTCACGGTCATGATATGCTTTTTCGATCATGTTTCTAACTCTATTCTGTCTCGGCCTTGCGGCTCTTGCATTTTCGCGCCATTCTGACTTTATCCTATTCTTATTCTGGGACGGGGTAAGTCAACAACCTTTCAGGTAAGAAAAGGGAATATTTATCTATGACTCGCTCGCCCACCACGCGCCTGGACCGATCCAATACCCATATCCTGATTGTTGATGATGATGACCGGATACGTCTCTTATTGCAAAAATATCTGAGTCGGGAGGGATATCGTACGTCTGTCGCCGCGAATGCAGCCTCTGCCAGGGAGAAAATGCGGGGTCTGTCTTATGATTTGCTTATCTTGGACATAATGATGCCCGGAGAAGATGGCCTATCCTTGTCTCGGAGCTTACGCGAATCAAGCGATGTTCCGATAATACTCCTTACCGCCAAAGGAGAGGCGGAGGACAGAATTTCAGGCTTGCGGGCTGGGGCGGATGATTATCTGTCCAAACCTTTCGAACCAGAGGAACTGCTCTTGCGAATCGATAATGTTTTCCGACGCACAGGCCGACCGGCCGCTTTAGATTCAGTCGTTTTTGGGCCATATAGCTATGATCTCGAAGCGCACCTACTTACCAAAAATGGGGAGCGCGTTCGTTTAACAACGGGAGAGCAAGTCATGTTGAACCTTTTGGCAAAACAGGGCGGGGGGACCGTATCGCGCTATGAATTATCTCAGAATATAAATGCCAATTCTGACCGCGCTGTAGACGTTCAAATCACCCGACTCCGGCGTAAAATCGAAGATAATCCCGCTGAGCCTGATTTCATTCTGACGGTTAGAGGGCAGGGCTATCGACTTATTTGTCACGCGGATGAGGCATGATTTTAAAACGGTATTTGCCCAAGAGTCTGTTTGGCCGGGCGCTTCTTATTATCATCTTGCCCATTGCGGTGATGCAAATTGCCGTCGCCTATTTCTTTTTCAATGCTCATTGGGACCGCGTTACCGCAAATCTTTCCGATAGTGTGGCGGCTGATATCGCCGTGGCAACGACTTTGTTTAAACAAGATCCGACCGTGGTCCGCGCCGAGGATCTAGACGCGCTTTTCAGTCCGGGAATGCAGCTCTCTGTCGTCTTCCGAGAAGGTGATGCTTTGCCAGTCGCACAGAGGCGGCAAATGTTTTTTTCAAATCTGGATAAAACCTTGCGTCGGGCTTTGAATGAAAATCTGGACGACCCGTTCTGGTTCGATACAACGCGTTATCCTAATCATATCGATGTCCGGGTACAGGTTGAAGGGGGGTATCTTCGGTTTATTGCAGCGCGGGAGAGAGTGTTTGCACCGACTGGCTTTGTCTTTATTTTCTGGCTTATTACAGCGACTGTACTTTTAACATTAGTGTCCATTATTTTTATTCGAAATCAGGCCAAGCCGATCACATTATTGGCTGATGCGGCGGATGCTTACGGTAAGGGGCAGGATTTGGGCAATTATAAACCTTCCGGCGCTTCAGAAGTTCGCAGAGCGGGACAATCATTTTTAAAAATGCGGAGTCGAATTCAGCGGCATTTGGAGCAGCGCACTATGATGCTGGCCGGAGTAAGTCATGACCTTCGCACACCGCTAACGCGGCTTAAACTTCAGCTCGCCCTGCAAGAAAACACAGAAGAAACGCGGGCCGCCCGGCAGGATATCTTGGAAATGGAGACAATGCTGAACGGTTATCTCGATTTCGCGAGAGGTCAGGGTAGTGAGATGCCTGAACCCGTCAATATAAAGGATTATTTGAAAGCCGTTGTTCAAGGACAATCAGCTAAGCTGGATATAGAGTCCATTGCCCCTGACCTCATGGCGACATTACGCCCGATTGCCTTGTCTCGGGCGCTCACCAACCTCATTTCCAATAGTACAAAATACGCGGAGGGATGTCGTGTGTCTGTCAAGTCTTCGCCCGATCGTATTGAGTTTTACGTCGATGATTCGGGGCCGGGGATTCCTCCCGAAAAACGCAAACAAGCCTTTCGAGCTTTTAGCCGTTTGGATGAGGCCCGAACCCAAAATATTGAAGGTGTGGGCTTAGGGTTGTCGATAGCAAGAGATATCGCCCAATTACATGGCGGGAGTCTAATATTGGAAGATAGCCCTTTGGGAGGATTGCGCGCGACAATTTCGCTGCCGCAATAATGCTTAAAATTAGGGAAAAGAGGCTAAATCGACAAGAGCGGATGTTAGGGCATCTTCTGGTGATTTGCCTGCCCAAATAACATATTGGCAAGCGGGATAGCCCCGTTCCGCCGCGTCCAAGGCAGAGGCAATTATATCCATAGCCTGTTCTGTTCGAAGAGTGGCGCCGCCTTTCAGGGTGAGAGTGTCACGGTAAACCAAGGCTTGATCGCGCGTAGAAAAGTCAAAATGACCTGTGGAAAGATTCTCATTTATCAGGGACATGAGACGGCAAATATCGTCAGAGCGACCTCCCGGCGTCTTACCCTCAAACATCAAAAAACACTGAACCTGTTCCGTTCCGGGGTTCCATATCAGGCTAATATTATGATCGCACCACAGTCCGGGGACAGAAAGCTCAATTTCGTTTAGTTCAATCCGCTCCATATCATAGCCTTCGGCCAGAGCGAGCCTCTCAAAGACCTCGGTCGGGTTACCACGCAGAGCGGCAGAGCCCGCAAGTGAGGGATTGGGCCGAAGGCAATGGTGATCAGCGAATGACATAAATAGATAAGCCTTGTTTCGAATCTGCAATTAGAAACTAGGAGTTTCATTGATTCTCACAAGATGTTGTGCCTGACAGCGTGTTGATAACTAATTTAAGTCGTGGGTAAGTGAGCTAAGAAGAAGCAAACTCCTGAACTGGCGGCTCCCATAGCGGTCGTTTCTTCATGATTCTTTTGAATAAATCGGATTTCAAACAGCTATCCAGCCAATCTGCGACTTTTGGAAGTGGTTTCGTGGCCCACCATTCTTTCTCTGTTGCGGCGAATTGGCGGATAAAAGGGAATGTCGCAATATCGGCAAAACTCGGCGTGTCTCGAAGTAAATAGTCACTTTCCGAGAGGGCTGCCTCCCATTTTTGAAGAAGGGCAACAGCCGCAGCGCGATGATCCAGATTGACATCCCCGCGTTTTGCATCGTCATCATAACGGCTGGCATATTTATACTGATCCAGATGGGGCTTGAAGTCTTCATCCATTAGGCGAACAAATTCAGATGTTCTGTCGGTTGTATCAAACAACCAATTCTGAGGGTCATTTTTGCTAAGAGCATAGCGCATAATGGCCAAGCTCTCATCAATCACCTCTCCGGAAGGCATAACATAAACAGGGACTGTGCCTTTAGGGGAGGCTTCGAGCATAGCCTCGGGTTTGTTTCTCAAAGAAACTTCCCTGTGCTCATAACTCATCTCGGAAATTGTTAAGGCAAGTCTTGCCCGCATCGCATACGGACAACGACGAAAAGAATATAGAATGGCATTGTCAGTCATAGAGTTCAGCTCTCTCCTGATATGTAAACTAAGTCTTTGATATACGCCCTATATGTGTTTCCCCGCGCTGCTTGGCGAGGTCTATCTGTTTCTGCCGCTCAGCGAACCGAGCTTTTTGGTCTTCGCTCATATCGGCGTGGCAGCGAGGACAGGCAACGCCTTTCACATAAAGTGGAGAGGCTTTATCATTCTCTGTGATCGGGTGGCGACAGGCATAGCATTGGTCATACTGACCTTGTTCTAAATTGTGCTTTACGGCCACACGTTGATCAAACACGAAACACTCACCGTTCCAGAGACTTTTGTCTTCGGGTTGTGTTTCAAGGTATTTTAAAATCCCGCCTTTTAAATGATATACATCTTCAAAGCCGTTTTGTTTCATGAAGGCGCTGGCTTTCTCACAACGAATACCGCCCGTGCAGAACATAGCGACTTTAGGCTTCGTCAGATTATCTCGGTTCTTTTCAACCCATTCCGGAAATTCGCGAAAGGTTTTGGTATTGGGATTTATGGCCCCTTCAAATGTGCCAATTTCTACTTCATAGTCATTGCGTGTATCAATAAGTATGGTGTCGGGGTCCGAGATCAAATCATTCCAGTCAGAGGGTTTTACGTAAGTTCCGACCACTTTATTGGGGTCAATATTTTCCACCCCCATAGTGACAATCTCTTTTTTTAGCCGGACTTTCATGCGGTAGAAGGGAGAGCTATCCGCTTCGGAGAACTTGGCGTCCAATTCTCTCAAACGCGGATCCGCTCTCAAGTAAGATAACAAATTTTCAATCGCTTCTTCTGAACCCGAAACCGTTCCGTTAATCCCTTCCTGAGCCAAAAGAATAGTGCCTTTAATATCCAGAAGCTCACACATCTTCTGCAGGGATGGCTGAAGGGCTACATAATCCGGCAAAGCGGTAAAGTGATATAACGCGGCAATGCGGTAGGTCATGAGCGCGCTCTATGCCGCCAGACCAAAATAATCAATATTTCGGACTGCTCTTTCTTTATCAAGTATCATGTCAAACGCTACGCAATACGGAAACGACAGGAGAAAACAGGATCGCCTTCGCCTATTGACGTAAGTTATATTCTTCTTTCCAGAGTGAACAAGAAGGTGAGTTGCGCCAAAGCTCTTTTTCCAATACAAATTAAAGATATAGTTAGGATAAATATGGCTTCAGCCGCATTGGCATTATTCGAAAAGCCTCAAGGGATCGACCCTGAAATAAAACAGGCTGTCCTTGAACAACTCGAACGTATCCGGAAGGATAAACTTTTTCGCGACACAACGCGGATGAAGCGGTTTTTAAGCTATGTTGTCCACGAGACTCTCAACGGAAATTCTGACCTCCTCAAGGGATACACTATTGGGTTGGAAGTTTTTGATAAACCCGACGATTTCGACCCGCAAGCCGATACTATTGTACGTGTACAAGCTGGGCAATTAAGGCGCCGCCTTGAGCTTTACTATGGCTCCAATGGACTAAAAGATCCTGTTCGTATCATAATCCCTAAAGGACAATATTCTCCGGTCTTTGAAATGCGGAGGGAGGCCCTTCAAGACTTTCCTCTGGCAATCCCGGATAGCCAAGTTGCGTTGAATGATACAAGCGAAATGACTGATTTTGGCTCCCGCCCCGGTATCGCGGTTTTTACTTTTAATGATTTGAATGGCCCAGACCAATCAAACTATTTTGCTAAAGGTTTAACCGCTGAGATCGTGAATGCTTTAGTGCAATTTCGCTATCTCAGAATTGTTGCGAGAATGCCTACAGTGGAGCATTCCGGCGAGAATGTTGACCTTAAGAAATTCGCCAAAGACTATGATGTACAATTTATTCTGAACGGAACCGTACGGAGGTCAGGAGACGTCCTTCGTGTCTCCGTCGATTTATTGTCCACTGAAACAGGCGAACATGTATTTTCGAGAATTTTTGATAAGAAATATTCAGCAAAGGATATTTTTGATATTCAGGAAGAAATTGCCTCTCATACCGCTGCAAAAGTTGCGGCCCCATTTGGTGTGGTCAATCGTTTCAATCGCCGAGATAACTCGGGACGGCGGGACAACCTGCATTCTTATGAAGCGATATTGAGATTTTACGAGCTGAAACTTTCTCCCTCTAAGAGTGGCGTAAGAGAACTTTTGAAAGAGTTTGAAACGCTCAGTGAAACACAAGATGATTTCTCATCTGCCTGGGCGATTAGATCACAGCTCAACATCTTTCTTTGCACATTATCCTTGCCAAGAGTGCCTGGAAATGAGCGATTAGACGCCGCAATTGAGTATGGTAACAAAGCCGCTGCCATTGATCCTGATAATGCTCTCGCCTTTATGGCGCTCTTTCAAGCTCATTATCACAGAGGCAATCTGGAAATTTCTGAAAAAATGGCTCAAAGATCTCTGGCTCTGAACCCCAATGATTATTCAATGTTATCTTATTATGCGCTCACCAACGCCTTTCAGGGTAATTCCGCTCGAGCCTTGTCATACCAGAAGGCGGCGATGCAACTCTTAGACAGACCTCCTGCGTGGTTCTATACGAGTGGTCTGGTTATCGCTTTTCAAGCTGAACGGTTTCAAGAAGTTCGTGATATTCTTTTAGAGGTCTCTCTCGACAGTCCAGTCGGGTCGCAGATTATGTGGGTTTCGATACTGGGACTTCTTGGTGACATTGCAGGTGCCACTGATTTCCTACGCGAAGCCCGCGATAAGAATACGAATTATGATAATGACTTATTGGAAATCTTCTTGATCTGGCAGCCCAATGATACTTTACGCGAACTTGTTTTTAAAGGCTGGAGACTTGCAGGATTTAATGTCTAAGCCTCAGCCCGCGGAAGACCTTGGAGTATAACTCCCATACAGGGAGTTCAGGCTGATTATGCAATTTCGGTTGGTGGTCAAGCCCGATTTGGCCCTCTAAAAATAGTTCAACAAAACGGTAGGAGGCTTGCACCTCGAATCCGGGCTAAACAAAATAGGGGAAGATTATGTCTGATCTGGAAACTTTTAAACTCGAAACCCGGGCTTGGCTCGAAGAGAATTGTCCTCCCGAAATGCGGAAACCCATGAAGTCCGAAGAAGACGCCTGCTGGGGCGGCCGGAATTGGACCTTTGCAAGTGAGGCTCAGAAAGTTTGGTTGGAACGTATGGCTGAAAAGGGCTGGACGGTTCCGACTTGGCCAAAACAATATGGCGGAGCAGATCTGAGCCGGGCCGAGGAAGCCATTTTACTAAAGGAAATGGCGCGCATAAAAGCTCGCACACCGCTATCGAGTTTCGGCATTTGGATGCTTGGTCCCGCGCTTTTGAAGTTTGGTAATGACGCCCAAAAGAAAGAACATCTCCCAAAAATTGCTCGCGGCGAAATTCGCTGGTGCCAAGGCTATTCCGAACCAAATGCGGGGTCGGACTTAGCCTCCCTAGCGACAAAGGCCGAAGACAAAGGCGACCATTATTTGGTCAATGGCCAGAAAGTCTGGACGTCCTACGCTGATAAGGCCGACTGGATATTTTGTCTTGTACGAACAGATAATTCAGGCCGGAAACATGACGGCATTTCCTTCCTTCTGTTTGATATGGAAAGCGAGGGCGTCGAGGCGCGGCCCATTTCTCTTATTTCCGGTAAGTCGGCTTTTTGTGAAACATTCTTTGAGGATGTTAAAGTGCCAAAAGATCAACTGGTTGGCGAAGTTGGTAAAGGTTGGTCCATTGCAAAATACCTCTTGACCCATGAACGCGAAATGATTGGCGGGTCCGGTGAAGGCCTCACCCGACCGCTTCATGAAATTGCGGCGGCATCAATCGGGCTGGAGAGCGGGAAGTTATCTGACCCTATGTTACGCGCAAAAGTGGCCGAAGCTGAAATTGACGAATGGGCTTTCAGGCTAACCATGCAGCGTAAATTAGCCGAAGCCAAAGCGGGCGCGTCTTTGGGAGCCGACAGTTCCATGCTTAAATATTATGGTACGGAGCTAAATAAACGCCGCCATGAATTAATGATGGACGCTGCAGGACATGACGGTCTGGAATGGGAAGGTGAGCGGTCGAGTGAGGGCAAGCTGGCCCGCGACTGGCTTCGAACCAAAGCCAATTCCATTGAAGGCGGCACCTCAGAGGTCCAGCTAAACATCATCTCCAAACATATCCTCCAACTCCCGGGCGCGTAAATTATGGCACTCATATTAAACGAAGACGAAAAAATGCTCAGTGAAACCGCTGAAGGTTTTTTCAAGAAGAAAGCTCCAGTGGCAGACCTTCGCAAGCTTCGCGATAGTCGGGACGAAAAAGGCTATTCCGAAACCCTTTGGGCCGAAATGGCTGAAATGGGATTTGCAGGCGTTTTGGTCCCAGAAGATCAGGGCGGCGTCGATATGGGCGTTATGGCAGCGGGTTTACTGGCCGAACAAATAGGCCGCAATCTAAGCGCGACCCCTTTCTTCTCAACCTCAGTTCTTTCTGCAACCGCCTTGAAGAACAGTGAAAGCGAATTGGCCAGGACCTGGCTGGAAAAAATCGCAGGCGGTGAAGCCATTGTGTCCTTTGCTATTGATGAGGGGGTCAAACATAACCCTCTCGGCACCGAAACGCGCGCTGAACGATCTGGTAACGGGTTCAAGATTACGGGGCGTAAAGCCATGGTGCTTGATGCTCATGTCGCTGACGCTCATATTGTTGTGGCGCGCACCGACGGACAGCCCGGTGACCGGGACGGCCTGAGCCTTTTCCTCGTCGAAAAGTCCGTTGAGAATTTGAACGTCGAGCGCACCATTATGGTCGATAGCCATAATGCCGGGCGGTTGGAGCTGAACGGGGTTGAGGTGACAGCCGACGCTCTATTAGGCACAGAAGGAGAGGGCGCAGATATTTTGGATAAAGTTTTAGGCGCGGGCCGCGCTGTTTTATCGGCTGAACTTCTCGGCGCCGGATCGCAAGCTTTCGAAGAGACTGTCACTTACATCAAAGAACGCAAACAGTTCGGCAAAATTATTGGTGAATTTCAAGCGCTCCAGCATCGGGCGTCACACCTCTACACTGAATTGGAGCTTTGCCGCTCGGCAGTTTTCGCGGCTCTCTCAGCAATAGATGATGCCGATGAAAACGCCGTAAAATTTGCCGGAATGGCTAAGGCAAAACTTGGTGAGGTCGCCAAACTCGCCGCTCTCGAAGGCATTCAGATGTTTGGCGGCGTTGGAATGACAGATGAATATGACATTGGCCTATTCCTCAAACGCATCCGCGTCTTGCAGGAGTTACTGGGCGACGGAAATTACCACCTAAACGACTTCGCAAAAGAAAATGGGTATTAGGGGTTAACCTCTAATGCCGCTTCTAAGGCTTAGTGAGCGCCAGCGGACATATATTTTGTTTCGTCCAAGGGGCTCGCAACAATCATACCCCAATAGGTCGAATAGGTTGTCTGCGGCTCGTAAACGAGAGCAATGCCGAAATCGACGACATCGGCCCTTAAAAGATTTTCATTATGGCCGGGGCTGTCTTTCCACGCTTGGAAAACGGCATCCCAACTTTTCTGGCCTGTCGCAACGTTCTCACCTGCTATTGAAAAATAATACCCTTGGCGCTGCACACGATCACCGTGAGTAGATCCATCCGTTCCAGTGTGAGATATAATTCCGGCTTTTGCCAAATCTCTCGCGTGAACTTCTGAAGCCAGATTGAGTTTATAATTTATTTTGACCGGCCCTAGGCCATTTTCAAGACGGTATTCGTTTAAATCCTCTACGGCCACATCTATGTCGAGCGGGGTAGGAGGAATAGAGGGGAAAACCGGATGCTCTCCGAAGCCGTTATTCAATCTGCATTGAGCTTCGGGCTTTGAAACATCGGGCTGATAAGTCACAGCGCCCCGGCATTTTGTATCAGCTTTGCACAGAGCTGAACATTCTTCGGGCGTGGAAACTGGATAAACAGCATAAGTGCCGTCATCTTTATCAAATTCCCCTAATTTACTCTCGACCGCAAAGGCTGAATTGCTCAGCGCTAAAAAACAAATCGAAGATAAAATAGACTGCCTGATCCTCATGTTCCTAGACATACCTAATCTCCGTGCTCTGAAAAGCCTAGATAACAGTTAAATCTTTACTCAACCGTTAGGATGGAGATTAATTATCAGACAGAAGTGTCAAACCCTATCGCTCAGCAGAAGTCAGCTGGCTTGCGGGTGTCGGCGCTGCGACCCCGTTGGCCATGTCTCGTTCGGATTGAAATGCCTGAGAAAGTGATTCGTAAAAGGCGATTTGAAACCGGGTTTCCGGGTCATTTGTTTTTGGATCCGGTGCCTTTAGAGGGCGGACCTTCCATCCCTTATGGGACGCGAGCATATAATCCTTCCACGCATCGACTGGCAGGAGGCCGCCTGTAACTTGTTTGGTCGGACTATTGTCATCATTTCCCATCCAGACGCCTGTCGTCAATTGCGCTGTAAAGCCAACAAACCAAGCGTCTCTGTAATCTTGAGAGGTTCCAGTCTTCCCTGCCGCGGGGCGATTGCCAAGACGCGCGCCATAGCCCGTTCCGGAGTCGATAACGTCGCGCATCATCCCCGTCATTTGACGAGAATATGGCACAGCGTAGGCCCGACTGGGTTGAGTTGTCTGCCGTGTATAAAGAGGGCGTTTAGCGGTGTCTGTAATTTCAGTTATGAAATAAGAAGGTTTGAGCAGGCCTTCATTGGCGAAAACAGAATAGGCTGTTGTGAGTTCCAGAAGATTGACCTCAGACGTACCCAAAGCGATGGAATATTCTGGCCGCATTTCAGACTTGATGCCAAACCGCTTGGCTGTGCTTACCACTTTAGAAGGGCCGATTTCAGATCCAACTTGGGCGGCTACGGTATTAATAGAGAGTTTGAGCGCTTCTCGGATCGTGATGGGGCCGCGATATCGGCGGGTATAGTTTTCGGGCGACCAGCCTTTAATTTCGATGGGTTGATCTATACGGATTGTGCCGGGAGTAAACCCTTCTTCCATAGCCGCGGCGTAAACAATACTCTTGAATGCCGAGCCGGGTTGTCTGGCGGCTTGGCTCGCCCGGTTAAATTTTGAGACGTCATAATTGCGACCTCCGACTAAAGCCCGCACAGCCCCTGAATAGTTGTCGAGACTGACAAGAGCGCCTTCCTGTATATTTTTGGCTTCTCCGGAAGTATTTAGAGTTTTCTTTATCGCCGCATCCGCGTTTTTTTGCAGGGCAGTATCAATTGTTGTTTTGATAATTAGATCCTGCCTTTTCTCGCCTACTAATTGATGGGCGCGCTCAGTAACCAGATCAAACACATATCCAAGAATATCAGCCTCTAAGAGAGGATTCGAATCTTCGACGATGACCGGCGGGGATTTACGGGCCTCGACTTCCTGTTCCGGGGTAATAAAGCCATTAGCTGTCATGCGCTGCAAAACCAAATGAGATCGGGTGAGGGCACCTTCGAAATTCTTCGTTGGGTCATATCGGCTAGGAGCTTTGGGTAGTGCGGCGAGGAGTGCGCCTTCAGACAAGCTGAGTGTCTTGGCTGTATGCCCGAAAAATTTTTGAGAGGCAGCTTCGATACCAAAAACCTGAGGCCCAAGATTAATTCGGTTTAAATAAAGCTCCAGAATTTCGGGCTTGCTCAGTCTGGCCTCCATATCACGGGCGAGCAGCATTTCCTGGACTTTGCGTCGATAAGTTTTTTCCGGGGTCAAAACCATATTTTTGACCAATTGCTGCGTCAGGGTTGAAGCCCCTTGCGACTTTTCACCTGTGGACGTGTTCGTCACCAAGGCCCGGAAAATTGCTTTATTGTCAATTCCGGTGTGTTCATAAAAGCGCTCATCCTCAATGGCCAGAAAGGCGTCGGCTACGTGGCGGGGCATTTGATCGAGTTTCATAGGCTCGCCAATATAGGGGCCGCGGTGTCCGATGATCTGACCGTCCTTATCTAGAAGGGTTATATTAGGTTTAAGATTCATTTCCCACATGGTGGCTTTATCCGGCAGTTTTGGTAAACCCTCGAGGAAATACTGTCTCGCCTGATAATAGGATAGCGCAATAATAACGCTCACAACTGCGACCACAGCAATCCAGACAGCCCGCTTTTTACGTTGGCTATTATCATTCGCAACATCAATGTCTGCGCGGTAGGTTGGCATATCTTCCATATAGTGTAAGGGGCCTGAATGGTTGCTAAATCAAATCTACCCTTTTGGAAAACCAAAAATATGGCGGAATTGAGCCGTCAGCAGTGGGAAAGTCTGTGTGACGGCTGTGGAAAGTGCTGTTGTATCCGATTGGAAGATGAAGATGACGGATCTGTATATGTGACAGATGTGTCCTGCCATCTCTTTAATCCGGAGACATGTGCCTGCCGTGACTACGCGAATCGGAAGTCCATTGTGCCGGATTGCGTGACTTTGACGGCCGCCACAGTAGAACAACTTCACTGGATGCCCGAAACCTGTGCCTATAGGCTCGTGGCAAAAGGCGAGGACTTGCCAGAGTGGCATCATTTGGTTTCCGGATCTAGGGAAACAATTCATGAAGCGGGCATGAGTGTCAGGGATCAGGTCGAGAGCGAGAACACTGTCTCCGACAAAGACTTGCCGCACCGCATCGTGATATGGCCGGGAGAGCCGGACTTCACGAAATAGTGACAGGATTCTGATTCTTCAAATTATAAGAAGAGAGTTTAAGACAATCACGTTTTACAAATTTAAATTGTCGGGACTTTGCATCTTCCGTTCTGAAAACCCTGAATTTTCTAAAAAACTGTGTTTTTAATGTTACAGTTATGTCACATTTTGTATCAAAGCGTGAGAAACTGCTGTTTATGGGTGTGTTAGGGAGATATTTACCTCATAGGGCCAGACCCTAATTGACAGTTTTTTGACGAAGCGACCTTTAATGTTCCTTTTAGAGAACAAAGCGCGTTGAAAGCGGAAAAGAATATGACAGATACAATAGTGCGCAAACCAGCTGCAAACGACCTTTCTCCTACTCCGACAGATCGCGGACAGCCGATACTCCATAGTGACTTTAAAACTTTATGTGACGGCCTTGATTATGCCGCCCACGGAAAAACAGGTCTAAACTATTTTGACGGCAAAGCCCGGTTGAAAACAGTTTTGAGCTATAAAGAGCTGAGAGAGCGCTCTATTGATCTGGCTTACCGTCTAGTGAAATTTGCGCCTAAAAACTCTCGTATCGGCTTGGCAGCGGTTTCCACTCCTGAATTCGCCGTCCTGTTTTTTGCGTGCCAATATGCTGGTCTCGTCCCCGCTCCGCTTCCATTGCCTGTTACTTTGGGCGGCCGCGGGAGCTATGAACGACAGCTTCAGAGAATGGCGGACACAGGAGATTTCCACGCGCTCTTTACGCCTGAGTCGATGGAGCCGATTATGAGTTCGGCCCTAAATGATCAGGCCATCCCGGTTTTGACGTTTGACGATGTGGATAAATTGCCAAAAGGCAACAAGCTTCGTAAATTCAACGAAGATGATCTTTGTTATATCCAATATAGTTCCGGCAGCTCTAGCTCTCCAAAAGGCATTATCGGGACGCAGTCTTCCGTTTCTGCTAATTGCCACGCTATCACAAAACACGGGCTTAAGATTAACGAGACGGATCGCGCCACAAGTTGGCTGCCGCTTTATCATGATATGGGTCTTATCGGGTTTATGCTTGCCCCCATGATGAGCCAGATGACTATTGATTATATTGATCCTCAAGATTTCACTCGTCGCCCCATGACATGGCTGCAACTCATTAATGATCATAAAGGCACTGTATCTTATTCGCCGACCTTTGGTTACGAGCTTTGCGTTCGCCGTTGGCGCGATGATCGTGAACTCGACCTTTCAAGTTGGCGTGCGGCTGGTATTGGCGGAGATATGGTGCGACCTGAACCTCTGACCGAATTTGAAAAATTGTTCGGCCCGATGGGCTTTGACAAAGGTGCTTTTACCCCGAGCTACGGTTTGGCCGAAACGACGCTTGCGGCAAGTTTTGCGCCTTTGGGGCAGGGGCTTAAAAAGCATACAATCGACATGGATCGGTATGAGCGCACAACTGAAGCTGTGACGGCGACAGACCTTACTCCGGCTGCGGCCCGAAGAACATTTGTGGCTTGCGGGACTGTGTTGCCGGGTCACGAAATTGAAATTCGTGACTTTCAGAATAACGTCCTGACAGGCTCTAAGGTTGGACGCATTTGTTTGCGCGGCCCTAGCGTCTCGCCGGGCTATTTTCGGAACTCACAAGCCACAGAAGCCGCTTTCACTAAAGAAGGCTGGCTCGACACGGGGGATCTCGGTTATTGGCTGGATAACCAACTTGTTGTGACGGGCCGCTCCAAAGACCTGATTCTCTGGCATGGCCGTAACATCTGGCCACAGGACATTGAATGGGCAGCTCAGGCCGCTGCGCCGCATCGTTGCGGACGGGCTTGTGCTTTTGCCATTGGCGGAGCAGGAGATGAAAAGCAGATTATGCTTCTGCTCGAATGCCGGACGCGTGATCCCCAGCTCTTGGACGAGATTTTCAAGGCTGTTACGGCGGCCATCCGGTTGGAAGTTGGCGTCCCCGTCAGGCTACAGCTCGTTCCTAAATCCACCATGATTGTGACGAGTTCCGGTAAATTGTCTCGGGCGCGTGTGAAAGAGAAATTCGTCTCCGGCGCCATCATTGATCTTCAAAATGCGGAATCGATTCGTGTTGTTAAGTCTGAGACTTAACGCGATATGCCTCGAATAATTGCGCTCACCGGCGCAACGGGGTTTGTCGGACGACATCTTGTTCGTAATTTATTGGAGCAGGGCTTTAAGGTTAAAGCCTTGGTCCGGCGTTCAGGGGCCTTGGACGACCTCGCTCAAGAAAATCTCTTTATATATGAAGGTGATCTGTCGAGTGATTTGACCCATTGGATAAAGGGCGCGGATTGCGTTTTTCATTTGGCGGGATTGGTCAAAGCCCCAAAGTGGTCAAACTTCGAAGAAGTGAATGTTAACGGGGCGGGCCGTGTCGCCAAGGCCGCCGAGATAGCTAATATTCCGCGCTTGATTCTTCTATCTTCTCAAACGGCGAGAGCGCCGGAGTTAAGCCGATATGCCAAATCCAAGAAATTGGGGGAAGAGGCTGTAAAGCAAGAGTTTTCTGGTAAATTAGCCATTATTCGCGCTCCGGCAGTCTTTGGTCCGGGAGATAACGCCACTAAACCGATTTTTGAATTGATGAAACGGGGGCTTCTCCCTGTTGCGGGAGGCCATGACTGGAAAACCCGTTCCGTCGCGATGGTGTATGTTTCAGATTTGGTCGAGAACCTCATTGGATATGCTCTGGAAGGGAAATATGACGGAAAGACGGTATCGCCAGCGACCGAGAGAGCTTTGACAATGCCTCAATTTGCGAAGTACGGAGAAGACGCCCTCGAAAGACCCGTCAGAGCTTTTCCTGTACCTTTGATGATACTCTACCCCGTCGCCGCGATTACGACTTTGACATTGCGACTGTTTTCTATAGGGCACTTGAGTCTAGGAAAGCTCGCTGAGTTCCGTTATGAGCATTGGCAAAGTAATGACTTGGTTTCCAACCCAACGCCGATGGCTGAGGCCATCGCCAAAACCGTACAAAGCTATAATGCTCCGGGATAAAATATGACATCTTCGCCAAATAGTGATGAAATTTTCGCAAAGGTCTGCGAGCTTCTCAAACCCTATAACCCCCAAAATCGTCCGATATATCGGGAGAGCGGGATCATGTCCGATCTGGAAGTCGACTCGGTGGCTGTCTTCGATTTGGTCATGGGCCTGGAAGATCATTATGACATTTCTATACCGATGGAGATGGTCAGCGATATCAAGACTGTGGGAGAGCTTGTTAACGCCATTAAAGAACTCACTTCTGAATAGGACATATGATGTCTTCACTTTTTGATAAATACGCACCGCTCAAAACCCGTGTCGATATGATGATGAAAATCGGACAGGACGCCCTAGGCGTGCAGTTTGATGACATTCTGGATGCCACGCGCGGGCGTATCGGCAATCGCGAGATCCTTCTGGCTGGAACAAATAACTACCTTGGTCTGACATTTGACGAAGATTGTATGGAAGCGGCGAAAAGGGCAGTTGAATCCCACGGCACCGGGACGACAGGCTCTCGTGTCGCGAATGGCTCTTATGCAGAACATATCGATCTTGAAAAAGCCCTGGCCGACCACCTTGGAATGCCTAGCTGCATTGTTTTTACAACAGGTTATCAGACAAACCTCGCCGCTATAGCAGGCTTGGCCGGCGATAAAGACGTTATCTTTATGGACGCCGACGCCCATGCGTGTATCATTGACGGGACGCGCCTGACTGGAGCCTCGACCATCCGTTTCCGTCATAATTCACCGGAAGATTTAGATAAGCGTTTGCAACGACGTGGCGAGATAGAGGGCGGCAACGCTTTGGTCGTTATCGAAGGTATGTATTCCATGTTTGGGGACATCGCCCCGGTGGATGAGTTTGTTGACGTGACGCACCGCCATGGCGGCTATCTGTACATTGATGAAGCCCATAGCTACGGCGTTTTTGGGCCGAACGGTTGCGGTATTGCCGAAGAGCAGGGCGTACTCGACAAGATTGACTTTATCTCCGGCACGTTTTCAAAGAGCCTTGCCTCTGTGGGAGGGTTTTGCGCCTCACGTCATAAAGAATTTGAAATTACACGCAAAATTATGCGGCCTTATATGTTTACGGCCTCTGCGACGCCGTCCAACATTGCCGCCGCCCGCGCCGCTGTTGAAAAAGTTAAAACCGGCGGTCATTTACGGAGTAATTTAAAAGAGCGCGCAGAACAGCTTCATACCGGATTGAAAGAAATGGGGTATGATCTCTGCGCTGAAGCTAGTCCGGTCATTGCCGTGCGCCGCCCGAATGAGGCTGTGGCGGCTATGGAATGGAACTGGCTCATTGAAAACGGCGTTTATGTAAACTTGGCTGTGCCGCCTGGAACGCCGCAAAGCTCTAGCCTACTCCGCATTAGCTTATCTGCGGCTCATACTGAAGAGAATATAAATACGATACTCAAAGCGTTTGGGGAGTTGAAAAACGCGCAGGGCGAAATGATGCAGAATATGGCGGCCAAACTCGCTGCTGAGTAATCCTTAGCGAAAGGCCCCTTTTCGCCAGAGCTTCCACCCCATAACAGGAGACGTGAGAACGGGATGTCTTCGCTGAAATTCTGTGGGGTGGAAATCCACCCCTGAATGGTTTTTCAATTTCCTCAAGACGTAATCCAGACCTCCTTCAAAGGTCGCGGCACTGTTCAGCACTCTGATTACGGATAGCGGTTTGCCCTGAACGCGGCGCCAAAACCAAAGCCCTTTGACTTTATCTTTCGTCTCCGCAGACAATTTATAATGCCCTGTTTTATCCGGCGGCCCGTATAGCGCCGTAGTGAGCGAGGCGTAGCGATCTAAAAAACGCTCTACTATCTCCTGAGACCGCCCAACAGAACTTTCCGGGCGTAGTTCGGTTCGATAACTTTCATAAAAACCCCGCCCCCAAATTTCGGAGGCTGTCGCTGACGGCGCCACCAAGGGCGCAGACTGGCTAGCCATTTGCCGAACGGCATCAGCGCGGGCGCGATATACACGCTCTGCAACATCGTCATTTTTGGCGCGCAGAAGTATGCAGGGCTGCGAGAATCGACCCCAAACTTGCGATTGTAAAACCTCGTCCGAACAGCGCCGTTCAAACTCTTTCAGACTTAAAAGAGAGTATTTACAGGTCGAAAGAATGCCTTGGTCATCTTTGCGCTCAATATAATAAACAGCGGGCGGAATGAGGCGGTTGAGAAACGCCCTAGGGCCTGTGCCGTGAGTTTTGCGGTAACTGTCCACCAATACATAAAAATCCAGCATTTTTTCCGGATTATTCATCTCTCTCAAAGAGGACCCGTAATAGACAAAGGCTTGAACCCTGTCTTTATGCCTCTTCTCTATTGCCTGCAAAATATCGTTTACTCGGGTAGGGGGCTCCAAGGATTCGGAGCGGATGATGTCTAAAACCGCATCGCTCATCGCGCGCGCCAAAAGGTGACAGGGCGAGAGGCTGAGATTCGGAGTTTTTGACCGCTTAGTTCGAGGAAATCCCCATCGAGCGTCGCCGGAGCTTTTGTCTTTAAGGTTAACCGGTCAATATTGTGACTGTAATATCCATCCTGTGCCCGATCTTGTTTTCGGCCCATCCACAAGCCAGCTACATTTCGCCCCAATTTACGGCTGTCACCATCCGCCCAAGTCATTCGCAGGGGCGCGTCTTCCTCTCCCCAAAACGGATCAAGTCCCAGCATAAGAGAGGGAAGGGTCGTCATTATGGTGCCCAGAGCAGTGCCTTTATGTTTGAAAAGAGTTTCTCCCCCCAGTTTGGCTTTCATTTTGTGTTTCGTCGGGGGCATGAGGCGAGCTTTATCCCCTGTGACGGCCTTAATCACAGCGCCGACAACGGCCGTTCCGCCGCCGACACCATTTCCGTTTAATTTGTCCTGCGCAAATCGGCTTACATGAGGCAGGGCACCCGTAGAGAATAAAAATCCATAAACCGGATTAGACGGGCCTGCCTCTTGATTGATCCTATCAATTTTAACGAGCGAAGTAATGTGTGAACGAACATGGCCTTTCTGAATGTCCTTCAAATCAGAGAAGTCTTTAAGGCCGATATTTCGCGCAATTTGGTTGGTTGTTCCGCTCGGCAATATTGATATAGCGGGCAGGGGTTCATCATCCCCGTAACTGTTTAATAAGGCCGTCATAACCGTGCGCACGGTTCCGTCTCCGCCTTCAATCAAAATATGCTCTCTTTTCTCCACTCTCGCTTTATTCAACAGCGGAAGAAGGTCGCTTCGGTCTTGGCTTATAAAATGTTCGCCTCCTGCGGGGAGCTTGTTCAAAGAAAGCGCGGAACCTTGTTTGGCAACAGATCGGGCTTTTGCATTGGAAATTGCCAAAACGGACATAGCGGCAACCTAAAGGCTCTCTGTCCGAACAAGCATGAAAGCGCCGAGCAAACCGAAAAGAGCGAGCGGGAAGATAATAGCTGTGGCGACTCCTATACCGCCGGAGGTCGCAAAGGTCGCCATGGCGCCATCCACAATCAGGAACACAAACCCCATAGTAATACCGATAATCAAGGTTTTATCACCCATGTCTTCCCGACCTGTCCGCTGCATAAGCGGGACGCAGCAAAGCAAAAGTATCAAAGCGGCCAAGGGGCGTGTCAGACGATGAGCGTGCCAAAAGCTATAGGCAAATCTTGGTTTGGAACCTGAATTACCCCGCATCATGAAATTTCGCATTTCTGAGAGAGAAATATCACGGGGCTCGGCGGCAAGACGCGCAATGGTCTTTGGGGTTTGACTGGTTTTCCATATTCGGGGGGAGGCGTCTGCTTGGGCGCTTCGTTTTTCGCCATTTGCGCCGGTAACGGTCAAAATCCTGACCCCGTTTAAGGTCCAGTTCGGATCATTATACGTTGCGCTTTGGGCCCATAAAACAGACTCAACTTCTCCGGTGTCGCCTCGTTCAAAAATTTGTATATCCCCCAAGCGCGTATAGCTGATGCGCTCTGTAGCCCGAACAATATCTTCGCCGTCTTCAAGCCAAAGAGGGTTTTCAGACGTGATGTTCTTGATTTTATATTCTCCAATACCCCAATCCTGTAAGGACCGCACAGCCGGAGCCATAGCAATATCAATAAAAGTGATTGAAACCAGACTGGCGCCTAAAACAACTGGGACAAGCAATAAAATCTGCTTGGGCGCAGAAATTCCGAATCCAAGCAAAGCGACAAGTTCGTGCTGCCGGATCAATTTAACGAAAACCAAAAGAATGGCCACGACGAGCGTAAATACAAAAATTCGATCAAAAATAACCGGGGCTCGTAATAACATATATCGGAATGTGCCTTGGAAGCCTTCTCCGCTCGCCACAATATCCGCGCCGTTCGCCAGGCTATCGAGTAATCCAATAAGCACCAAAAAACCAAACACGGTCATAAGCCAGGTTATTAGAAAGGTCTTTGATAAATAGAGACCGAACTTAAACACCACTGGCTCCTGATGATTTTGATCGTAGGCGGGAAAAGGCTGTTCGAACCTGTTTTTGCCAATGGGCGACCTGCATTGCGAAGGACGTCAAGGGCGGCTGACCCATTTTATAAGCGCTTTTCCAGAATATATAGGCTGCAAAGACTGTGACAACGGCAATCACAGACCAAATGCCCAGCCAAGGCGGAATTTTCGCGGAGGCCCCCAAACCCTGACCAAATTCCAAAGCCTTCTGCAATGAAACCAAAAAGACGACGCCTATGAATATGCCGGCAGAGGAGGGGTTTCGGCCATAATTCAACCCGAAAGGTACGGCAATGAAAGGGATGAGAAGAAGTAAAAAGGCTCTGCCAAGACGAAGGTGCAGGGCGGCATTATTTGTCTCTTTTGTTAACGTGTCGAGAAAAGTGCCTTTGCGGTTCTTAAATAGTTCGACAGATGTTAGCTCCCGTTCATCATCCCCTCGCGCGCGAAATTCAACAACGGAGGCCGCTCCGGTCACGTCAGAGCTACTAAAACTCAGATCTCCGTCGAGCTGCTCGTTATTCTCAATTTGATATGTCCGTCCGGAAGAGAGCTGTAAAACGGGGTCATTACTGGCCTCTTGCACAATTAGCCGCCCTTCATTGGCCGTTGTCATCCGAAAGCCAATTTGGTTTCCCGCACTGTTTTCAGTTGATTCGTATATAAATATGGGTCCGATGGCCGCGCCCGCTAATTCTGTGCCAGCGAAAAATGTGCGGGTTCCCACGGTCGTAAATGTGCCTTCACGGAGGGCAGCGGTAAAGCTCTCTTGCTTCACGACATTAACGAGTTGCCGATAGTTATACCGCCCTACGGGCTGCATATAGCCTTCAATAAATAGGGTGAGGCAGGCTAAAAAGCCGCCTAAAATTACAAAAGGCTTGGTCATGTGAAAAAGCGAAACCCCCGCGCCAAGCGCCGCTGTGAGTTCACTGGAGCGGGAAAACCTGTCTATTGTAATAATAGTTCCCAGTAAAAGCGCCATCGGGACTGCCATGCCGAGATAATGAGGCAGAAGATTATAGATCATACGGGTGGCGTCCGCCGCAGGATCACTTGAATTTGATACAATTTCAAAGATTCGCAAAAGACGTTCTAAAAGCAGAACGCAGCAGGCAAAAACCACTAAACCCCCGATGTTTACGGAGGCGCGTTTGAATAGATATAGATTCAGCCTGCCCATCATGTCTGTAGTTAGACCTTTACTCTTCCTGTAAGCTGTCCATATTCAGTCTGTATTCAGCCCCGCTGAAACATTATGAGTTAAAGGCTTAATAAGGGCAGACCGTGAAAGCAAACTTACTTCACAGATTTTTATCCGAAATCTTTGTAATATTTACAGTATTATTGATTTCTTCGACAAGTGCATTCGCCGATAACCGTCGAGATGATGACGGGGAGGAACCCGAAGAGGAAATTTCGGAGATTGGGCAAAAGCTAGGATTGGAACTCTATCCATCCGATGCTTCGGATTATTGCGTTGAGGAGGGCCTCCAGATTCGCGTGAAAGTCACCAATGTGTCAAATGTAGGCATATTGAAGCTTGAGCTGTTCGGCGAAGAAAACTTTCTTAGAAAAAGCGGTAAATTAAGACTGATTCGAGTTCCTGCAGAAAACGGACCACAAAACCTCTGCATCAATGTCCCTTTACCGGGGTCTTATGCCGTTGTGGGATACCATGATATTGACGGAGATCGCCGATTGAAAAAGGCATGGAATTTCAAACCTCTAGAGCCGTATGGTTTGTCTAATAACCCAGAAATAAAGGCCCTGCGCCTCCCGAAATATTCGGAGACCAGCTTTGATGTGCCTTTAACAGGCACAGATATCACCATCAATTTGGTTGACCTCTCGAAGTAAGCCGAACAAAAGCCCGATAGCCTCTTTTTGAGAGTTGGGGATAAGTGTGAGTGAACCATTTAAGATTATTTCGGTTGAAACCGATGCGGATGAAAAGCGGTTTTTGGCTGTCCCGTATTCACTTTACGAGAACGATCCCCATTGGAGAGCGCCCCTGCGTTTTGAACGTAAAGAACAACTCAGTCCGGAGAAAAATCCGGGCGCCCCAACAAACCGAAAATTATTTCTAGCCGTCTCAGGAGAAGAAGTTGTCGGACGGATTGCGGCCTTTACGCTTGAAAAGCAGGATGCCCTTTATAATGATGAGACGGGGTTTTTTGGCTATTTTGATTGTATTCCCGACGACACCATCGCCCAAAAATTATTGGAAGCGGCTGAAAAATGGCTCAATACTCTTGGTCGGCGCCGTATGGTGGGGCCCTCTCAGTGGAGTGTAAATGAGGAATGCGGCCTCTTAATTGATGGATTTGACACGCCGCCAGCAGTCATGATGCCTTATGGCCGGTCGGATTACCAAACTTACTGTGAAAATTTCGGCCTCACGAAAGCGGTCGATATGTATGCGTATCAGGCTGAATTATCCGCCGGATATCCTCGGTCAAAATTCCTTCAATCACTCCTGTCTTATGCCGAGCGAAACAAGTCCATTCGCTGGCGACATCTCGATAAGCGTAATTTCCGAGGCGAAGTGGACTTGGTCATGGATATTTTTAATGATGCTTGGTCTGAAAATTGGGGGTTTCTACCCTTTAGTGAAGATCAAATTGAGCATATGGCCAAGGAAATCAAACCCCTTATTTTCGAAAAAGGTCTGTGGGTCGGATATATTGACGATGAGCCTGCGGCTTACATCTGGATGATTCCGGATCTGAACGAACTTACAAAAGGCTTGGACGGTAAACTTCTGCCATTTGGCTGGGCGCAACTTGTCTGGCGATTGAAAGTTTCGGGCGCAACACAAGCCAGAATTCCGCTTATGGGGCTCCGCAAAGTCCATCAAAACACCCGTAAAGGTCTGGCGCTTGTAGCTCAACTTTGCGAGAAGGTTTTTGAAGCCGGACGCGAGAAGGGCTTTACCCATTGTGAACTCTCTTGGATATTGGAAGATAATGCCGGGATGATAGGGATTTGTGAAGAAGCTTCTGCAACCCGTTATAAAACCTATAGAATGTACGAGAAAAAAATCACTACATGACAGAGGTGAACACACTTGTTTTAGCCGGACAAAGAGCCGGGGTAACTGATCCTCTCTGCGCCGAGTTTGAGGTGGAATTCAAGGTTGAAACGCCTCTTCTAGGGCGGCCTATGCTAGAATATGTAGAGCGCGCGCTCGATCAGGCCGGACTTTCGCGCCCCTATCTGATCTCCGGATATCCGAAAGCCGGAGACGGGTGGATACAGGCAGGATCTGGCGCTGGTCCAGCAGATAGCGCTCTGATCGCTTTGAACCAGACCAAGCTCCCCTGTATTATGACAACAGGGGATCACCCTCTATTAACCGCCGAGATGGTGATCTATTTTATTAAAGAGTCACAGAAATCAGCTGCGGATTTTTGTGTGGGGCTTGCAAGAGAAAACGTCATTCAGCCAGAATATCCCCATACGAAGCGGACCTATTTACGGTTTTCCGATGAGGCGGTGTCCGGATGCAACTTATTTTATATAGCGAATGAAAAAGGTCTGGCAGCGTTGGAGTTTTGGAAAAATGCCCAGCATTTGAGAAAACAGCCCTTAAAACTAGCCCGTAAAATCGGCATAGGGCTCGGCCTTCGTTATGCTCTTGGCCGCCTATCATTAGGTAAGGCATTTGAAGAGGCAGGAACAAAAATTGGAATCACAGCTAAACCGGTCTTAATGCCTTTCGCGGAAGCGGCCATTGATGTTGACAAAGTGTCGGATCATCGTTTGGTCAGCGATATTCTCAGTCAGCGGGGGCTATCAAATGAAACGCCCTGACCTTGATATAAAATCGAACAAAACGGTCGGAAAGAGGATAGCGGCGAATACCGGACTTCTTGTGGGCTCGAGAGGGTTTGGGGTTGTGCTGGGACTCGCCACGCTTTTGATCACGGCCAATGCTCTCGATGACCAAGTCAGTTTCGGGACAATTATTTTTCTACATGGTTACATGCTCTTTTTTGCCGAAGTAGCGACATTTCAAAGCTGGCAATCTATTATTCGCTTTGGCTCTGATGATGTTCACAATGAAGACCCTAGTCGATTAGCCGGACTGATAAAATTTGGGATCAAAATTGACGTGCTTTCGGCCGCGCTGGCCTATGCAGGAGCCATTTTACTCTTCGAGCTTTACGCGTTTATTGTTGCCGCTTACCCTCAGTTTGCTCCGCAAGGCGCAGGGTTTGATGTCGAAAACTTAAAACCACTGGTGATAGCATATTCAACGGTTGTTTTGTTTCAGATTACAGGCACGCCTATCGGCGTTTTAAGACTTTTCGACAAGTTTAACGGCTTGGCGTTTGCGGGAATCGTTATGCCTGGCGTGCGTCTCTTGGGCGCGATATTCGCCTATTTCATGGGCTGGGGTATGATTGGATTTCTTTGCGTCTGGTATGTTGCCTCCGTTGCGGGTTACGTCTTCAAAGTTTTGCTGGGCTTGTCCGAGCTTCTCAAACGTCACCTCGCCAAACCTGTGCTGAAAGCTAAAGAATGCTTTTTTAAACCTCGAGAGGGCTTATGGGCCTTTGTCTGGAAGTCTAATATCGACTCAACGCTGGCTGCGGGCGTCAACCAGCTTCCCATTCTGATTGTGGGCGGGGCCTTTGGTCCGGCATTTGTAGCGATTTATAAATGGGCAGAAGAAATTGCGAAACTCCTTTCCGAAGGCGTAAAGCTCCTTGATCAGGTCATCTATCCGGAACTGGCCCGTATCGTTAGCGGAGGGGAGGGCCAGCGTATTTTACGTCTGGTCACGCGCGCCAGTCTGGTCTCCCTCGGAGTAGGCTTGTTTCTCGCAGGAGTCGTGGCTGTTATTGGGCCATTCATTATCGAAACCACTCTGGGAGCTGAATATGCAGGGGTTATCCCATTAGCCATCGTTTTAGTTCTAGGGGCCGCCCTATTTGCGGCAGTCGCACCGCTCTTTCCCGTGTTTTATGCGGCAAACCGCCCGGAAAAGGCGATATATGCCCGCGCGGCGGGATTAATCGTCTATGTCATCTCATTCTTTATTTTAATCAAATATTTCGGTGAGATCGGCTCTGCTCTGGCCGTTGTCGCGGGTTATTTTGTCGGTATGGTTTTGGTTGTAATCCTGACCCGTCAGGTTTTGAGAGGCTTGCACCAGGATGACAGCTAAGACATCTGAACCTCTTATTATTGCCATATTTGATTTGGATTACACGCTCACGAAACGCGGGACGTGGGGCCGCTTTGTGTGGCGAACTGTTCGAGGCCGCCCTTATTTATGGTTTCCTCTATTATTCAGCACTCTAATGTTTCAATGGCAATATAAAAGGGGAAAACTCCCACGGGGCGCGGTTAAGAAAACAATGATGCGCTGGAGCTTACAGCGTTTCAACAGAAGTAAATTGACTAAAATAGCGCAGGAATTTGCGCTTCGTGAGGTTCAGACAGGGCTTAGGCGCGGAGGACAGGAGGCTCTAAAGTTTCACAAGGATAACGGGCATCTTATTGTTTTAGCCAGCGCCGCAGTGGATCTGGTAGTGAGTCCTATCGCGCGTAAATTAGGCATAAGTGAGTTTGTTTCGACTGAACTGGATTGGGACGAGGCAGGCGGGCTCAAATCAGACTTTAAAAGCCCTAATTGTTACGGCGATGAAAAATTGAGCCGTGTGAGAAATCTCATGGCCCGTATTGCACCAGGCGGGGCCTATACCTATTTCTACTCAGACAGCAAAGCGGACTTGCCTGTATTGGACTATGTTGATGTCCCAATCGTGGTAGACCCATCTCAGAAATTTGAAGAATATGCAATATCACGCGATTTTGACATTCAATATTGGTTGAAAGACGATAAAGGCTTTATTCCTGTTTATCCGGACTTAAAAAATTTATCTTAATAATTATACTTGATGAAATTTAAACTTTATTGAAACTCAATTCGTTTTAAACCGTATTCACAGAAGTGTCACAGGGGATCCTAGAGTTATGGCAGAATTCGCAGAAGCAATTCCCAGCCTTAGAGTCGGTTTTATCTATAATCATGAGGTTCCCCATCAGGTGGCGCATACGGCGCCGATTCTGAAGGAGTTGCTTTTAAGATACCCTTCTCTGGATATTGATGTGCTAACGTCAACAGAGGAGCAGAAGAAACTCGTCAAATCCGGTTTAGGGACAGAGCTTTCGAAGCAAACCCGTTTTATTGACCTTGAGGTCGGAAAGGCAGATAGGGGCGTGTTGAAAGCTGCTAATGCCGTTGCTCCGGCGCGCCGCATCTCAATTTTAAAAAACAATATTGATATATTTCGGGACTATGACGTTTTCGTTGTGCCTGAATCGACATCTTTGATTCTAAAATCACAATTTGGATTAGATCACCTGAAATTTATTTTGACCCATCACGGCGCTGGCGACCGTTCCGTGACAGAGAAAGAATCAATCCGAGATTTTGATTTTGTACTTGTTCCTGGTGAGAAGCTGAAGAAGCGGCATTTGGAAAGAGGTCTAATCCGCAAAGGGAGTTATGCCGTTTGCGGATATCCAAAATTTGATTTTGTCCCTCACACACCGGCCAATATAAATCTGTTCGACAATGATAATCCTATCGTCGTCTACAACCCCCATTTTGATCCTTATCTATCTTCATGGTATGATATGGGGCTGGATGTTCTGGAGGCATTTTTAAATGCACCGGATATCAATCTGATTTTTGCGCCGCATATCATGTTGTTTCAACGCAAGCTTCATACCTCTGTTGAACACAGACGGGTGAAGTTTCGGAAAAGCTTACCGGAACGATTCTTTGATGCGCCGAATATCCATATTGACCTCGGATCCACTAAAAGCGTGGATATGACTTATACCCGCACGGCTGATATTTATCTCGGCGATGTCAGTTCACAGGTTTATGAATTTCTGGAACGCCGCCGTCCGACCATTTTTCTAAACAGCCATGACGCCGACTGGGCCGGCAACCCCTTCTATATGAGCTGGACAACTGGCCCTGTTTTAAACAGCGTCGAAAATTTGATCGAAACTGTGAGAGACGCTAAAAACTCCCATGATAGATATTTACCCGCCCAGAATTTTGCTTTCGAAGAAACATTTGATTTCTTTGACGGCAAAGCCTCGGTTGTGGCCGCAGATTCAATCGCGGAATTTCTAAAATATCAGTCTCTTGCTGAATCAGAGCTAGAAGCGGCCGAATAGAAGCTCGCTACTTCACAAAGAGTTGCGTTCAAAACACTTTCCCTCGCATCTAAAGTTATAAAATGAAGCTACTGAACTCTATGATGTCCCGATTTGTTAAAGTCGGGCAACTCACAATTATTGACGCCGATGGAAACCGTCATGTCCATGGGTCAGGCGGCGAGCCGAAGGCCACGATACGGATCACGGACAAATCCTTATACCGGACACTTTTTCTAAACCCGGAGCTGAAAGCCGGTGAGGCTTACATGGAAGGGACCTTGATTTGTGAAGAGGGCGGTATCAGGGGACTTTTGAAAATCTTTCTCCATAATAGAGGGGGCTTACGTAGCCACCCTATCCAAAAGGTTTTAAACCGCGCCCTCAAGAGACTAAAAAAGCTTCATCAGCGTAACAAAAAATCCGCATCGCGTTCAAATGTTCAACATCATTATGACTTATCAAATGAGTTCTACCGCCTGTTTCTGGACGAGGATCTCCAATATAGCTGTGCTTACTGGCCTCGCCCCGATATTAGTTTGGAGGAAGCACAGCGTTTAAAGAAAAAGCACATTGCAGAAAAACTCTATCTGAAACCCGGCCAATCTGTTTTGGATATTGGTTGTGGATGGGGCGGCATGGCGATCTATCTGGCTCAGAATTACGGTGTCAAAGTTGTTGGCATAACCTTATCTAAAGAACAATTGGCTCTGGGACGAGAGCGGGTGAAGACATTAGGTCTCGAAGAATTAGTCGATTTAAGGCTCATTGATTACCGCGACCTGAACGAGAGTTTTGACCGAATCGTCAGTGTGGGCATGTTTGAACATGTCGGCGTGGCGCATTATGAGGAATATTTTTCTAAAATTAAAAGCCTACTCACCCAAGACGGCGTCGCCCTCGTGCACTCCATTGGCCGGAAGGGCGGTCCGGGAACGACCGGAGCCTGGATTAGAAAATATATATTTCCGGGCGGCTATTCGCCCGCGCTTTCGGAAACCTTTGCTGAAATAGAAAAAGCCAAGCTGTGGGTGACAGATTGCGAAATATTACGCCTTCATTACGCCTATACACTCGCGGAGTGGGAGAAACGTTTTCAAGCCAATAGAGACAAAATCGCCGCCATGTTTGATGAGCGGTTCTGTCGGATGTGGGAGTTTTATCTTGTTATAAGTGAGTTCTCGTTTCTTTACGGAAATCATATGAACTTCCAAATTCAGCTAAGTAAGGATGTGCATGCCTTGCCTGTCACACGGAATTACATGATGGACGATGAGGCCGTTTCGGGTTAAGCGGCGCACATTATGGTAGATTCAATCGACAAGCCGAAACATCTTACAAATCCTCGCCGTGCTTTTATAAAAAAGAACGGAAAGAAGCTCGTCCGCAAGATCGCGGCTTTCCAGTCCAAACAATCCATCGTTCCGGATACACCAAAAGTGGACAACTCTTATTTCCCTTTCTTGAAAGAATTTACCGATAATTGGAAAATAATCCAATCGGAGGCCAAAGACGTATTGAAATTTCGCGAGGCGATACCAGGATTTCAGGAAATTTCTCCGGATCAATATCGTCTGGCCAAAGAGCAAAACTGGAAGACCTTTGTTTTATATGGATTTGGAGAGCGCTTGGAAAAAAATGCGTCTTTAGCGCCGAAAACAGCGGAAATCCTTGAACGCGTTCCAAATTTACAAACGGCTATGTTCTCTATTCTCGCCCCCGGATATCATATTCCGGCACATAAAGGCGTGACCAAAGGGATACTTCGCTCTCATATCGGGTTGATAATACCGAAAGACCGGGAAAAATGCCGCATCCGCGTCGACGACACAATCACAGCTTGGGAAGAGGGCGAGATTTTCGTATTTGATGACACGTATGAGCACGAAGTCTGGAATGACACGGATGAAGAACGCGTTATTCTGTTGTTCGATTTTGATCGTCCGATGAAGTTCTGGGGGCGTTTTCTAAATAAGAGCTTTTTACAAATTATGAAGCTGACAGCATTTTATCAAGATCCGAAGAAGAACCTGCAAACGGCGGAAGACCGCCTTGAAGCCGCTATCCGCCAAGCCGATGCCAATATGGAAGCAATGTCCGACCCGGCGGATAAACCGTAAGGGTCTTTCGGCTTTCGCTCGAGCTTATTCTAATGGGCCTGTATTGAATAAATTAAGCGGCCTATCGGTTTTAAGTCGGAATTTTCTAGTTCGGCCCCCTCACATAAGGATAAGACCTCTTGGTTTTGGACCAAAAACTGCGCATTTGCAGCGGGTTTGGCGGATTTATCAAAGATTAGAATAGTCTCCAGACCGAACTCTTTATGATCCAGAGAATCGAGAGCGAATAAATCCTCAAGCTCTATCGCCAGACTTAAATACCGCGTCGGTTGGGCGTTGGCGAATGACCTTGCGTTCCGCGTCCATTCAAAGATTGGAATGTGGCGGATCGGCGTGTTTAGGTGCTGATAAACTGGGCTGCGGCCTGCGGGAAGTTCCCCTGAAAGTAGCCATATAGAGTCGACTCCAAGGCAAGCCGCGATTTTTTCTAACGCGTCTTTGCGGGGAAGATGTCCGCCGCGCTCCCAATTCGCGATGGTTGGCTGACTCACGCCGCACCTATCGGCCATGTCTGCCTGCGACAATCCGAGCTTTTTTCGGTGTTGTTTTATTCGTGAATGTAGATTAGGCATCGCGCCACCAACTGCTTATAGACTGTGTTTATAAGTTAAGTTTATTTAATCTGCCTCGCAAGCTTTCAACGCAGTCTGCCTTAAATGGTTAAACTGGGTTAAATTCACTGTGAAGGCCTTGCCTATTTAGGGGTTATGTTTAGTAGGTCGCGTTCTAATAAAGGGCTGTGTGTTCAAGTATATTAAGATGACAAAGAATTTATAAGAAAAACCTATAAGTTTTCTTGAATGACTGACGTCAATGCTTATCTACAGTTCACGGATGATGATTCAACAGTCGACAAAAGAGACCCATAACTCGTTTGTCGATATTAAAATACGAAAGAGGATGCCATGAAAGGTGACTATTGTACGCGCGAAGGCGCTGAAAAACTAAAAGAACAAATTGAAGCTTACTGGGCTGAACGCGGACATGATGTTCGTATTAATCTGGTTCAGGGCGGCTTCTTGGCTTCTATGCGGTCTGCCCGCACAGATGTTCGTTCGAATATGGTGAACGGAGTTCCGACGAAATCGACTGAGAACTTCGCTTAAACCTGAAAATTACTATGTATCAAAGCCGTTCCGTTCATTCGGGACGGTTTTTTTATGTCTTATGCTTACCCCGCGGTGTAAACTCTTAGAGCCGACTTAAAACTTTCGGAATCTCTCTAAAATTATCCAGAGCGATTGTCGGCCGGAGGCGGTGCGCGTTAATGGGATTATACCCATAGCGCATAAGAATAGTCGGAACTTTGGCATTATGTCCCGCCCGAATGTCTGGGAAGCTATCCCCGATCATCACAATTTTTTTGCCCGCCCTGGTTTGCCCTGCGGCTTGGAGTAGGTGGCGGCGATCAGGTTTGGCTTTGGGGGCCTCATCACCACCAACAATATTTGCGAAATAAGAGGTTAAGTGAAGCTGATCCAAGAGCGGCCGAGCAAGATAGCCCGGCTTATTCGTGCAAACGGTCAGTGTGGCCCCCTTTCGATTTAGTTCTTTCAACGTCTGAACCACACCGGGAAAGGGTCGGCTATGGTCTGACAGGGTTTCGGCGTAACGGTTTAAAAACCACTCTTGCAACTCGGATAGCCGCTTTTCAGAAACAGAGTGGCCAAGCCTCTCCATAGAGCTGGCAATCAGCCTTTTGGATCCGTAGCCTACTTCGCGCCGCGCGGCTTTGAAATTTGTCTCCGGCAACCCCTCCAGCGCAATTGTCTCATTGGTGACGCGCACCAAGTCGGGGGCTGTATCGACTAAAGTCCCATCCAGATCGAGGCAGAGAATATAGTTCCGAAAAGGGCGTTTATGGTGTTGCAGCGGTGAATTTTTCGAGGACAATACTGTCATGAAGAAAAAGACCTCAGTTAAACTTAATTTATCGGGTGCAGTGCTCCCGAACTTTCGTTAAGCCAATGCCCTAGTAGAAACCCTGTAATTGTCAAACGTCTAAGACCCTATGCCACAAAGAGCCGCCATAATTCTCGCCGCTGGAAAAAGCACACGCATGCAATCCGCCACGTCAAAAGTGCTCCACCCCGTAGGCCAACGTCCGCTTTTGGAATGGGTCGGAGCTTTGGCCGCGGCCGCGGGCATTACCAAAACAATTTGTGTTGTCGGGGAGGGAAATCAGGACGTTCGGAAAGCAGCTGAAGGTTTAGGCTTTGATATTGCGGTGCAAGAACCACAGTTGGGGACCGCTCACGCAGTTGGCGCAGCGCGGGACGCTTTAAAGGATTTTGACGGACAAGTTGTAGTTCTTTACGCGGACACCCCCTTAATTCGCGCTGAAACTCTTGGCCAGGTTTTTGACCGTTTGGAACAAAAGGCTGACCTCGTTGTGATGGGCTTCAAGGCCGCAGACCCGGCCAGCTATGGGCGCTTAGTTGAGTCCGGGGACGGCTCACTTCACGCGATAGTCGAGGCGAAAGATTGCTCTGAAGACCAGCTAAAAATCAATATCTGCAATAGCGGGGTTATGGCAGGCGATTGCAAAGACATGTTTGAGGCGATCTCCAAGGTTGAAAACAATAATGCCAAAAAAGAATATTACCTGACGGATATCGTTGAGATATTAAAAGCCTCCGGCAAGCGCTCCGAAGTCGTTTCGGCAGACGAAAATGAAGTTCTGGGCGTAAATGACCGTACAGATCTGGCGAATGCAGAAGCAGCCTTTCAAAAAGTCATGCGCGAAGCGGCCTTGCAAAATGGTGTCAGCCTGAAACATCCCGAAACGGTTTTTTTCTCTTATGATACGGTTCTGGAAAAAGACGTTACCATTGACGCAAATGTTGTTTTCGGCCCTGGCGTCACGGTCCGTTCCGGCGCGGTCATTCACAGCTTCAGCCATATTGAAGGCGCAGAGATAGGGGAAAAGGCCCAGATTGGGCCCTTTGCGCGTTTACGGCCTGGAACGGTTCTCGGCGCAAATACTAAGGTCGGTAACTTTGTCGAGACCAAAAAATCAACCATTGGAAAAGGCAGTAAGCTCAATCACTTATCCTATGTTGGCGATGCAGTTATCGGCGCGGGAGTGAATGTCGGCGCGGGAACCATTACCTGCAATTATGATGGCTATGACAAACATATAACGACAATCAAAGACGGTGCTTTCATTGGAACCAACTCCTCCCTCGTCGCTCCGATCACGATTGGGGAGGGGGCCTATCTCGGATCTGGCGGCGTGATAACAAAAGACGTTCCGGACAATGCCCTCGCCATTGCGCGCGCAGAGCAAGTTCATAAACCGGGCTGGGCAGAACGCTACCGCGCCGCCAAGGCCAAAAGAAAAGACTCAAAAGGATAACCCAATGAATGTGGCGAAAGAAAATGCTGCCCTTGCAGCTCTTGAATTTGTCGAAGACGGTATGACGCTTGGGCTTGGCTCAGGCTCGACCGCAGAAATTTTCATTGAGCAACTGGGCGAAAAGGTCGCCGGCGGGTGGAAGATTCAGGGAGTCCCCACTTCGGATCGCACAGCGCAATGTGCAATAGAGGCCGGCGTCCCTCTGATTGAGGCGGATAAAATTCTTTCTATAGATTTGACTATAGACGGGGCCGACGAGGTCGACCCGGCGTTTTCTTTAATTAAAGGCGGCGGCGCTTGTCTGTTGCGGGAAAAAATCATCGCCCACGCCTCCGCGAAAATGGTGGTGATTATAGACGCCTCAAAAATGGTTGAAAATTTAGGGGCGTTTCCTCTCCCCATAGAAGTCGATCCCTTTGGCCTGACGATGACAGCGGATAAAATTTATCAGGCTTTGAAGGACACGGGCTGCCGCGAAGCTCAGACTGTTCTGCGCCAAGCTAAAGACAGAAGCGGGCCATTAGTGACAGATGGCGGTCATTGGATTCTTGATAGTAAATGCGAGCATATACCATCTCCCATTGATACCGCTAGAGCGCTCTCGTCTATTCCTGGCGTGATGGAGCATGGGCTCTTTATCGATCTGGCAGATACTATTGTTATCGGAGAGGTCGATCACGCAAAAGTTATGGAGCTAGCGAAGAACTAGGTTCACCTCTCCCTATATAAAGCAGAGCTGAAATAGAGAATTACGAAAGATATTTATGAGTGATTATGATTTTGATTTATTTGTTATTGGCGCAGGCTCCGGCGGCGTTCGGGCCGGGCGCCTAGCGGCCGAACTCGGCAAGAAAGTTGGCGTGGCTGAAGAAAGCCTGCCGGGCGGAACCTGCGTTGTGCGCGGCTGCGTCCCCAAAAAATACCTCGTATATGGAGCCGATTTCGGCGGCGCTATTCAAGACGCGCAAAAATTTGGTTGGAATGTCAAAGAAGCGAGTTTTAACTGGCCTGATTTAAGAGACTCAATCCAAACAGAGGTTTCCAGACTCTCTGGTATTTATTCGACATTGCTTGAAAAAAATGGGGCCGAAGTGTTTCGGGAACGTGCTGAATTCATTGACGCTCACACCGTAAAACTTACCAAAAGCGGCCAAACTAAAACCGCTAAAACAATTCTCATTGCAACTGGTGGGCGTCCTTGGGCCCCCGAAATACCGGGCGTTGAACACGCTATCGTGTCGGATGATGCGTTCACACTTGACGAACTCCCGGAGCGGGTTGTGATTATCGGCGGCGGGTATATCGCCTGTGAATTTGCCGGGATTTATGCTGGACTAGGGTGTAAAACCACACAAGTGTACCGCGGTGGGCGGTTGTTGCGAGGGTTTGATCCCGAAATTCGGGATGAAGTCGGTATCGCACAAGAAAACACCGGCGTTACGACAAAATTCAATGCCTCTCCGACCGCAATCAAAAAAACCGGCGGGGGATATATCGTTACTTTTGATGACGGCTCCAAAATCGGGACTGATCTGGTTTTTATGGCAACGGGACGAAAGCCAAATACGGATGGGCTTGGCCTTGAAAACGCCGGAGTAAAAATGGCAGAAAACGGCGCTGTTAAGGTCGATAAATTCTCAAAAACATCTCAGAACAATATTTACGCGATTGGGGATGTGACTGATCGCGTCAATCTGACTCCTGTGGCTATTCGCGAAGGGGTTGCCTTTATTGAGACTGTCTTTAACGGTAAAAAAACCGCCTATGACCACACGAATGTCGCGAGCGCTGTCTTTACACGTCCGCCTATTGGGGTCGTTGGTATGACAGAACAAGAAGCGCGTCAGGAGTATGGCGACGATGTGATCATCTACTCTACGCATTTTCGGACGATGAAAAATGTTTTGGCCGACAAACCCCAAAAAGTGTTTATGAAGTTGATCACAACCGGGAAAAAGGAAACCGTTATCGGAATCCATATTTTAGGCGATGACAGTCCGGAAATCATTCAGGCCCTAGGTATTTGCGTTAAAGCCGGTTTGACTAAAGAACAGTTTGATTTGACCTGCGCCGTTCACCCAACGATTGCAGAAGAAATTGTAACATTAAAACCGCGTGAGCCGAATAAAACAACAATCGTGACATAATTTGACCGAAATATTGCCCTTAACGAAGGCTTAACAACGGGTTTTATACAGTGACGACTTTATAATCATGGCCTCTTCTCCCAAACTATGGAGAAGGGCTCCATGATTCGTTTGCGACGCAATTAGGCGCATAAATGGGGAGAGGGACCATAATGACATCAAATAACGATCACTTTTCCCCGGATATGGAAACAGAAGACGAAACCCTTACGCCCTTTGACGTGCGGGACAGTTCCGGCCGTCAGGGGCTGATAAAGCTTTTAATAGGTACAGTTGTTCTATTGGCTATCGCCTTCTTACTCCTGAAATTTTATCAGCCCGGAACTCGCGATCGGGATACGCCGCCTTTGATTACAGCGGAAAATACACCGTTCAAAGTCACTCCGGAAGACCAAGAAGGTATGCAGGTTCCTGACCAAGACCGCGGCGTGTTCGATGTCATGAAGGGCGAGACACCCGAAGAGACTGTCACTGAGGCTCAGGCTCCTGAAATTCCGATTACGCTCCCCAAAAATAACTCTCAGGCTCAAACACCGCCCGCAGAGGAACAACCGTCCGGCGCCAATATTCAACTGGACCCGCCGACCGGGCAATCCAATCCGACAACGTCGGAGCCTGTAGTCACAACACCTTCTACGCCTGTCCGCGAACCTATCGCTACCCCGCCACAAACCGGGGGCAGCAATTACGTTGTGCAGGTGGCATCTGTGCGTTCGGAAGCCGACGCACAGAAGGTTTGGTCCGAACTGGAAGGCCGGTTTTCTTCACTTCTTCCAAGTGGGGTTTATGTGGATATCAAGCGCGTAAATCTTGAGGAAAAAGGGATTTACTATCGCACGCGCGTGGCCGGTTTAGCCGATAAGGGCGCCGCAAACACACTTTGCAATTCTTTTAAGAATTCCAATCAAGCCTGTTTCGTGACCACAAAGTAAATGTCGCCTCTTTCTGTTATTCTTGGGCTTTCAGGTCCGATTTTGACCGAAAGCGAGCGCGCCTTTTTTCGGGATGCAGATCCTTGGGCGTTTATCTTATTCGGCCGAAATATTGAGACGCCGCAGCAAGTCCAAAAACTCTGTGCGCAGCTGAGAGAGTGCGTAGGGCGGGATTGCCTTATCTTTGTCGATCAAGAAGGAGGCCGCGTCCAACGATTGAAATCACCGCACTGGCCAACCTATCCGGCGGCGTCCCGTTTTGGAGAGCTATATTCAGTAGAGCCAGCCAAGGGGCGACGCGCGGCATTTCTCTCCTACCGTCTTATCGCGGAGGATTTACGACAATTGGGGATTACAGCGGATTGCGCACCGGTTCTGGATCTGCCGCAGCCGGAAGCCGACCCCATTATTTCCGATAGGGCCTTTTCAACGCAAATAGACGCCATTATCGATATGGCCCATAGCTGTATGGCAGGTTTGATGATGGGCGGTGTCGCCCCTGTCATAAAACACATTCCCGGCCATGGACGCGCGGAAGTGGATAGCCACAAAGCTCTGCCAAAAATATCGACTGATCTCAAAACTCTTAAAGACACCGATTTTCTGCCGTTTCAGGCTTTTAAAAACGCTCCAATGGCCATGACTGCCCATGCCGTTTATCTGGCTCACTCCAAAACTGCTGTCACCGTTTCAAAAAAGGGCATGAAAGAGCTGATTCGCGACGCCATAGGGTTTGAGGGCCTGGTCATGAGTGACGATTTGGACATGAAAGCCCTGACGGGCGGCCTGACCCATAAAACCGAGCGCGCCCTCGCGGCCGGCTGTGACGTTGCTTTGCAATGTTCGGGCAAACTGAAAGATATGGTCGAAGTGGCCAAGGGAGCTGCGCCGCTAGAAGGAGAGGCGTATAGACGCGCTATTATTGCCGAAAACTGTGCTGACTCCCTGACCAAGCTGGATAGACAATCCGCTGAAGCCGAATTTAATGATCTCATGGGCAATCTTTCGTGACGGCGGAGGAGTTTCAGGAAGATCTGGATTTTGAGGCTGCAACAGATGCCTCTGATGAAGGGGAGGGTCTGATCCTTGATATTGAAGGATATGAAGGGCCGCTTCATCTTCTTCTCGAATTGGCACGGAAGCAAAAGGTGGATTTGGCGCGGCTCTCTATTCTTGAACTGGCAGAGCAATATATCGCCTTCATCAAATCCGCTCAACACTTACGGATAGAATTGGCCGCGGATTATCTCGTCATGGCGGCGTGGCTGGCCTATTTGAAGTCCAAGCTCATCCTCCCGAAAGACGAGCAGGGCGAAGTTACGATGGAGGCTGAAGAAATGGCCGCCCATTTTGCATTCCGGTTGGAACGCCTCGATGCAATGCGCGCCGCCGCAGAGGGACTTTTCAGATTGCCGCAAGTCGGACAAAATGTGCATAAACGCGGGATGCCAGAGGGGCTGCGCTCGCGCACTTCTCCACTCTATGAAGCTGAAATTTTTGATCTTTTGCAGGCGTATGGGACGTCCCGGTCGCGATCGGCGTTTAAGAATCACAAGCTGCCCAAGCCCAAAGTTCTGAGCCTCGAAGAGGCGCGTGAGAGACTCCGCCGCGCCCTTAAAAATTCCGGGGCCTCATTGGAAGAGTGGACGGCGTTAGAAGGCTTACTGCCGCAAACCACTGAACTTGACATAGACGTGCCCACGGCCTCCATCAAGGCGAGCTCTCTGCTCGCCAGTCTCGAATTGGCGAAAGAAGGCGATATTGAACTTCGTCAATCCGGCGTCTTTACTCCAATTTTTGTCCGTTCCAGACAGGGAGAACGATCCTGATGTCCAATTCATCCGATAGAGTGAAAAATGCTAAGGACGGCATCGAAAACGGCATTGTCCAAATCAGCGACAGGCTGAAACCGTCAGGCGATGTCGAAACGGGAGAGTCTGATCTGCGATTACTCGAAGCGCTACTATTCGCGGCGGTAGAACCGATTGACACGCAAACCCTCAGGGACCGAATGCCGGAAGACGTGGATGTTGGAGCTTTATTGGCCCGGCTGTCCCGTGATTATGCGGGCCGGGGCGTGAATCTGGTTCGCGTGGCGGATCGCTGGCGCTTTCAAACGGCTCCGGACCTCGAACATCACTTAACTGATGTAAAAGAAGCTCCGCGAAAGCTCTCTAATGCGGCACTGGAGACTTTGGCCATTATTGCTTATCACCAACCTGTTACGCGCGCCGAAATTGAAGATGTTCGAGGTGTGGCTGTCAGCCGGGGCACACTGGATGTTCTGATGGAGCTGAGCTGGATTAGATTACGTGGACGTCGCCGTACCCCCGGACGCCCTGTGACATATGGCACAACAGACGATTTTTTGGCGCATTTTAATCTTGAAACCCTTACGGATTTACCAGGACGGGATGATTTGAAAGCAGCCGGACTTCTTGATCCTCGATTGCCGAAGGATTTCGAGATGCCGGAACCCAAAATGATGGACGATATCAGCACCGATGAAGATCCTCTTGAAATGGAAACCGACGACCCTAATTTCTTTGAAGACTTTCTGGAGGAGGATGATGAGGACTAAACTCCGGGTCTGACTCTCGTATTTTGACGACTGAACACAGCTACCTTCTGTTGCGCCTTTTCACTCAGGGCGCTAAGCTGAGGGTAAATAAAGGATAAGATTATGGCTTTGGGCCCTTGGCAAATTATTATCATTCTCGTGATTGCTGTATTGGTTTTCGGCGGTCGAGGCAAAATCAGCTCTATCATGGGGGATATGGGCAAAGGCATTACCAGCTTTAAAAAAGGGCTGAAGGACGGAACGGAGGAAGAAAAAGACGCTTCAGACGACGCGATCAACGTCACTCCTAAAAAAGAAAAGACGTCTAAATAATCCCCTCAAATGGGCCCCGAGCCCTGAACCCATAGGGGTTATCCATGCTTCCGCAGTTTGGTTTCGCAGAAATTATTGTGCTTGCGCTCTTGGCTATAATTGTGGTCGGGCCAAAAGACTTGCCTAAACTCATGCGCTCATTTGGTAATTTCATGGCTAAAATCAGAGGTTTGGGGCAAGAGTTTAAAGATGCTTTTGAGGAGATGGGCGCCGAGGATGAAATTGCAGAAATGCGTAAGGAACTGGAAGACCTGAAAAAGATGGGCTCAGTCGATAATCTCACGGGCGGGCTTGACGGCGAGATGCGGTCTTTGGACAAGGATCTACGCGACGCCGTAAATACGAAACCCAATTCAAATCCGAAATCTACCGCCAAATCAAAGCAAGAGCTGACCTCTTCAGAAACAAATCCAGAGCTGGCTATCAACACACCCTCTGACTCCAAGGCCAAACCCCAACCCAAGTCTAAACCTCAGACTAAGCCTAAGTCCAAAAAGAAGTCCGAGCCCAAAACAAAAACCAAGCCAAAGCCTAAACCTAAACAGAGTTCGAAAAGCAAAACGGATTCTGCCAAATGAGTGACGTAAAAACGATCGAGTCTGAAGAGGATGAAGTCGACGCCAGCCGCGCGCCGCTTATGGATCACCTATTAGAGCTTCGTTCGCGTCTGATCCGATGCGTTCTGGCGCTCGTTCTGGGATGTATCACCTGCATTCCTTTTTTAAGGCAGATTATTCAAGCGTTGATGTGGCCCTTTGAGCAGGCTGTCATTCGGTACAATATGGCTCAACTCGAGGCAAATCTTCCTCAACTTGACCTCGGCCTCATCGCTACACACCCGCTGGAAACTTTTTTTGTAAAACTGAAAATCGCGTTATTTGGCGGGATTGTTTTGGCTTTTCCCGTTTTCGCCTACCAGATATATCGTTTTATTGCTCCCGGACTGTACAGAAATGAGAAGGGCGCTTTTCTGCCCTATCTTATTCTCTCCCCGATTCTGTTTGTAATGGGGGCTTCCCTCGTTTTCTATTTCGTCTTTCCTTATGTGATGGAGTTTGCCTTAAATCAGCAAGCGATCGGCGACGGACAGCGTATTGATCTGATGACAAAGATTAGTGATTACCTCCGACTTGCCATGACTCTTTTTCTGGCTTTTGGATTGTCGTTTCAGTTGCCTGTTATCTTAACGCTTTTGGGGCGCGTCGGGATTGTCTCAGCCCAACAACTAAAGTCGGCCCGCAAATATGCACTTTTCGGTATTGCTGTTTTTGCCGCCTTTGTTACGCCGCCCGATCCTATCACCCAAATTGTTCTCGGGTCTGCCATTTATCTGCTTTATGAAATCTCTATTTTTTCAGTCCGTTTACTGGAGAAAAAACAAGCGGATGCCGAAGACTGAGTTTCGCTCCAAAACAAAAGTTTTAAATATTTTAATGTTTAGAAACTCTTTTTTAACCCTGATTGTTCATAAATTGCTCTTAAAAGCCGCCTTTAACAGGAAAAGCCCATGCGCAATTTACTTATCGCTTCGACAGTTACGACACTTCTCTTTGCCTCGACCTCCATATGGGCGCAGGAGTCCGAACAAGATCAAGACAAATTTACGCCGAGAGTTTATGGGAGCATGGACGCTGGCAAGTCTGTTCAGAAAGCCTCCACTCAAACTCAAGTGAATGTTTCTGATGCGGAACTGGAACGTGTTATTGAGGAAGCCGCTCGACGTCGAGCATATGAGCAGGGCGTTCAGGATGCAACTCGGGCCTTTGCCAAAAAGGCAGAGACGTCTGATTCAAAACAAGCTCACACGGTTAAAAAGGGAGAGACGCTTTATAATCTGTCAAAGCGTTACAACGTAAAAATTTCTGAAATTCGTTCGGCGAATAATCTAGCGGGAAATAAAATTGATCTGGGTCAGAAATTGACAATACCCTCCGCTACTCCAACTCTGTCTGTAAACACTACCGTAACCCAACCGCTTATTACAGATCCCCAATCGTCTCGTTCGGGTACAACGCTCAACCGGGTGGTCCTTCCTGCTCAGACTAATACAGATACAATTTATGCTGTACTTCCAAAAGATACTCTTTACGGGATCTCTCGCAGATCTTGTGTGAAAGTAGAAGACTTGATCGTTTCAAATGAAATTTCCAATCCGAACGCATTGAAACCTGGGCAAAAACTCACTTTGCCGGAGGGTCATTGCCTCAGCAGATAACCGTTTCATGCAGATGTAGGAAAAGGGGCGGCAACACAGTTTTGCCGCCCCTTTTCGTTGCAATCAGAACTCACGTGCCTATATAGGCCCAGAAGAAAAACACTAATTTACCTATTCGGTTTTTTGTTGGGGACTCAATATGTTCGCATTGATTATGCAATCCGCACCGGCAGGCGGCTTAGGCCAACTTGCGGGCTCTATCCTACCTTTCATTTTGATTGGTCTGATTTTTTACTTTCTGATTATCCGTCCGCAAAATCAGAGGCTAAAAGCTCATAAACGGCTTTTGTCAGAAATTGTTCGCGGCGACACAATCGTCACAAATGGTGGACTTATTGGCAAAGTAAAACGTGTCGATGAAGAAGAGCTGACGGTGACATTTGGGGATAATGATATTAAAGTTGTCCGTACTATGATTGCCGATGTTCGAAACCGGACGGTCGCCGCAAACGACAAAAAGTAGTTCTTAAACTCCGCCGCGCCCTGTCGCGGCGTTTTACTTAGGGTCCGACAATGCTGTTTTTCTCCCGCTGGAAAGTTACTCTGATTCTTGGCGCTGTTTTGCTGGGTATCCTTTTTGCCCTGCCAAATGCTTTGCCTTCGGATGTCAGGTCAAAACTGCCAGCGCCTATGCAGCGCACATTGAATTTAGGCCTCGACCTTCAGGGCGGCGCCCATATGCTGCTTGAAGTCGATCTGACGAGCGTAATGGAACAAGCGCTTGATAATGAAAGAGAAAATATCCGTATTGGGTTTTCTGATGAACGTATTCGGGCCGAATTTATCCGCGTAGAAAACAATGCGGTGGTGGGGCGGCTTCGCGACGCCGCCGACATGCCCGCGGCAATGTCAATTCTACGGTCTCAATCAGAACTGATCGATCAAACAGCTTTGAGCCAAGAGCGCACAACATCTGTTGAACAACAGGGCGATAAAGGTTTCCGCGTCCAAATCACTGACGCCAATATCGACGCCATTCAAACCCGGACGATTGCGCAATCCATCAATGTCTTACGCCGACGTATTGACCCGACCGGAACGACTGAAATGACGTTGGCGAGGGAAGGGGATGATCGCATCTTGCTTCAAATCCCGGGCGCAAAAAATATTGATGAGATCAAAGAGCGTATCAATAAAACAGCTAATCTCTCTTTTCATATGGTCCGGAAAGAATCTGACAGCGAAGCGATGATTCGCGCGGCTGTTGAAAATGATCGCGTGCCTCCCGGGACGGCTTATTTTCCAATGCAGGACGGCTTTAGCGGGCTGATTGTCGATAAACGCACACGTATTACCGGTGAGTGTTTAAAGTCTTCTTCGGAGGGTCTGCATCCTCAGAATAATTATCCGATTGTGAACTTCAATTTTAATATTAAATGCGCCCGTTTATTCGGCGATCTGACGTCCCAAAATATCGGCCAGAGATTTGCTGTGGTTCTTGATAATGAAATCATCACCGCCCCCCGCATTAATGGCGCCATTCCCGGCGGTTCAGGGTTTATTGAAGGCAGTTTTACCATTGAAAGTGCTCGTGAGCTTTCCCTGCTTTTGAATGCGGGTGCCTTGCCTGCAAAACTCATTATTGTGGAGGAGAGGACTGTCAGTGCGGAACTCGGCAATGATTCAATTCAGGCCGGTAAGATCGCCTCTATATTAGGGCTCGTCGGCGTCGGTTTGTTTATGTGGTTATCCTACGGGCTTCGGTTTGGTACGATTGCCAATCTGGCTCTCACGGTGAATATTATTCTCATTGCTGCGGCGCTCTCGCTTTTCGGGGCAACACTCACCTTGCCGGGCATTGCAGGGATTATCCTGACAATCGGTATGGCTGTAGACGCTAATGTGCTTATTTTCGAACGTATTCGAGAAGAAGTCCATATCGGGCGGCCGCCCGTAAATGCGATTGAAACGGGTTATCGCCGTTCAATGGCGCCGATTTTGGATGCCAACATTACGACATTGATTGCGGCTGTGACGCTTTACTTTGTTGGCTCAGGTCCAATTCGCGGCTTTGCAGTGACACTCGCCATCGGGATTGTCATGAGCGTCTTCACTGCTGTGATCTTTGCGCGGTTGCTGACATCCACTTGGCTACGCCGTTCACGTCCTAAAACTTTACCGATTTAGAGGGGCCGACCCATGAAAGATATTTCACTCGTCCGTATCATACCTATGGACTCAAAGGTTCCGTTCATCAATTTTCGGACTCTTGCCGGAGCGCTTTCCGTCCTGGCGATTATCGCTTCCATTTTTCTTTTTGCGACGCGCGGATTGAATTACGGAATTGATTTCACGGGCGGAACCGTCATAGAGCTGGATTTTGGAGAGCAACCTGAACCGGATGCCATTCGGGATACGATGGTGAGCCTTGGCTATAGCGGCGCCACAGTTCAAAATATTGCGCCCCCTTCGACAGAAGGTGTAGACTATGAATTTGTGCGTGTCGGTATTCCGCTTCAGCCTGAAACGGAAGAGACAGGCGCCACAGCGCAACAGGACGCCTTAAACGAAGTCAAAGCGGGTCTTACCGAAAATGTAGGGGCGTTCAGCGTTTATAACCAAGGCGTCGTGGGGTCAAAAGTTTCCGGCGAGCTTCGAACCAAAGGGGCACTGGCGGTTGGCTTAGCCCTTTTCATGGTCTTGGCCTATATCTGGTTCCGGTTTGAGTGGCAATTCGGACTCGGGGCGGTTCTCGCTCTTTTCCATGACGTCATCCTGACAATCGGTGTTTTCAGCCTGACACAGATTGAATTTAATCTCTCTATCATTGCCGCGATTCTGACTATTGTGGGGTATTCGCTCAATGATACCGTGATTGTGTATGACCGCATTCGGGAAAATTTGCGAAAATACAAAAAAATGTTGATGCCGGAGCTTCTGAATTTATCCATCAACGACACGCTTAGCCGAACGATTTTGACGTCCTTAACAACTTTACTGGCCCTGTTTGCCCTTTACTTCCTCGGCGGAGCAGGCCTGCGAGGGTTCTCCTTTGCTATGATTTGGGGTGTGTTCGTTGGGACATATTCGTCCATATTCGTAGCCTCTCCACTCCTGCTGATTCTTAATCTCAAGCGCGGAGTGAATACGGGCGATCCGGTAGAGGCTTAAAGTCTTCGAATGCCTTTCGGCGTTACCGCTATCAGGGCTCGTCCGATAAGGGCGTCATAAGGCAGCGAGCCTATTTTTTCGGGTGTGGTAGAGCGCGGATTATCTCCACAAAACCAGAGGCCGGATTCATCGATTCGGCTTAGACGTTTAACGAGACGCCCCAAACGGTCATGATTTAAGACATAAATTAACCCCGGCCGCAGATTTTTTTGCGACCGGGGTCTTTGGATTAGGATGTAATCGCCATTTTCCAGAGTAGGGGACATACTGTCCCCCTCCACGCGGATGAGGCGAAACATAGGGTTTACCTAGAGATCAGGTTCGACGACCTCGACTTTAGGCTCATAAGGGCAAACAACTTTTTTCGTTTTGACGCCCTTCATATCCCAGAAGACTTCTGCGAATTCATTACAGGCATCGACGAGTTTGACGCCGTCTTCGCGGTGAAGATCCTGCTTACAGGCAGACGCTGCGAGCATGATGTTATGGGCCAGCTCATGCGCATTAGGATGTTTCTTCAGATGGTCGCCCTTCATGAAGTCACCCCAGATGATACGGGTCTGGTGTTTTGTGTTCTCAGCCATTTCTTCTTTTTTGGCCGTATTACGGGCGGCTTGCATAGCAAACGCCGTATCGGAAAGACCTTTATCTTTAAGCCCTATAAGAATGTCCATCTGGCGAAGTGTTGAGACCGCATAATAGGTCACGATACGCGCATCATAAATACCGCAAGGGATATCACAGTGAGCCGATGCGCCTTCAATGTTTTTGTCAAATTTTGAAACTAAATTATGTAACATGTAATTCTCCTTACGTACGGTTACGAAGGGTTTTAAAGGCGATATAGCCTAAACCTGCCAGAACAATCGCTGCGAGAGCCCCGTGTACCGGGCTGGACAGGAAATGAATGACTTGCTCGAAACCGGTCATGTGCACATGCCCGCCATGGGCAAAGGCCGGTGAGGCAAATCCTGTAAAAGCGGCTGTGGCCGCTGCAATTTTTGCTGATTTTATCATAGAAACACTCTCTCTTCCGTGTTGAAACTAATGTACCCACCTAGTGTAGGGCTTATGGTTTTTGACCACAAGGGCACATTTAATCTTACGCGCGAAAACGCAAAACGTTGGATATTTTTTGATGACATATCAGTTGCATGACGACGTAACGCAGCGGCTAAAGCAAGCCGATGCCGATCGGGTACGCGCTGCTTACTTCGCACAGGACGATGCCCGGAGCCGTTTGATGTTACTTTATGCCTTTCATTTAGAGCTGGCAAAAGTCCCGGAATTGGTAAGTGAGCCCATGATCGGCCAAATCCGTTATCAATGGTGGCGAGAGGCTATTGCCGAAATTTACGAAACTGATACGGTTCGCAAACACGAAATCACCACGCCCCTGCGAACACTTCTTCTGGATGGCGAAGTGCCCCGCTACTGGGTTGACCAGCTGATTGACGGCCGGGAAAGAGACATTGATCCCAGGCCATTCGAAACCCTCTCCGAGGCTCAAGACTATAGCGCTAACACGTCAGGCGTTCTGATGAAAATTGCGGTAAAGCTTCTCGGCGCAGATCCCCATATCGCGGTCGAACATGCCGGCACGTCTTGGGGATTAACCGGTCTGGCGCGGGCCTATCCTTATTATCATCAATCCATGTTGAGCGCGCTTACCTTCGAAGAGATATGCGAGGCGGCAAAGAAAAGACATAAACTGGCAAAACCCGACTTGGACGCTATGGAAACAGCGCTTTTTCCCGCTTATGCCTATACGGCTCTCATTCTGCCTTACCTGAAACGACTCACTAAAGCCGATTTCGACCCCAAAACCGAGGCTGTAACCTACACCGCCTTTGCGAAACAGACCCGCTTGCTAATCGCCGCTTTGAGAGGCAAGGTCTGACTCAAAACCGTTTGGGGAAGAGGAAATGATGTCAGAAAGCGTTGAGGCGAGTATTTTGCGGCCTCTTGTCTATGCGGGCAAGCTATCGACTAAAAACTACCTTTTCGCCCTTGAGGCCTTTCGAGATAGCATTTGGTGGGATAAATGGGCCTTGCGCGCGCTCTTTGCATTGGCGGTGGGCCATATATTGGCCGGTGTTATTTTTTTCTTTGCACATAACTGGTTTGGTCTGGCGGACGGGTTGAAATTTGGCCTCGTCGGAGGCGCGATAGGTCTGAGTGTTTTGCTGTGGCTAGTGCTTGGACTGGATAGTCTCGCCGGAAAAAGTTTCGGTATTGCCGCAACGGTCCTTGTGGGTGTGATGTTCGCTGTGTTCGGGCAAGTCTATCAAACGCCAGCTTTGCTTCACACACCCTTTGTTCTGTGGGCGGTTATGACTCTGCCATTTTCGGCTGTTTCGCGCAATCTGGCGCATTGGGCTGTGTGGCTTGTTATCGCTCTGGTCGCCATGTTCGCCTATGCCGAGACCGGTTTTTACATTGGGGGCCACCCCCTTGCAGCGGATATGCTCATTCTCGTATCCGCTCTTCTCGGCGTCACTTCTGTGGTGGGATTAGACCAATTCATACGGCCTAGATTTGATTGGGCGAGGGCGTCTTGGTTTCGTCTCTTCCTGATCGCCATTTGCGGCGTCCTTCTGGTGAGTGCATTTACCTCGACCTTTTGGTCTTGGCGGACTTCCAATGTGGTAAGCTTATCTTACGGGTTGAGTATAATCGCGTTTTTATGCGCGGCCGGATTAACTTATTATCTCTATAAATTCAGGCCAGGCCTGGCCGCGCTTTGTATCGCGACATTTGCCGTGACGGCAATGCTCGTTCAGATGGTGTTGAAAATATTTGAAGGGTCTGGCTGGCATATGGGCGTCTTCCTGTTGATTTTCTTGATCTTCACAGGGATGACGGTGGGGCTCGGTTTGTTATTCAAACATTATATGCGGATCACCCAAAGGGGCATTGTTCCGACAAATGATCAAAGCGAGGAGGAGTGGAGCGGTCAAATTGATCTTCAAACGGCATCGCAGGTTTTATCTCTTCCCGAAAGCGAACTTAGCGCCCTTCAAGCGGATATCGAAGCCAAGGAAAACCCTTGGTATATAGAGACGTTCTTGGCGTTTGCAGGGATTGTAACGACGTTGTTTGGCCTCGTCTTTTTCGGACTTATTTTGTCGTCGGTTTTGGATAATGATAATTTGGGTGTGGCTTTGCTGGTCACAGGCCTGCCTCTTTATGTGGGCGCACTTTTTTTGCGAAGCAAATCCAAACAGGGCTATCTTCGCCACCTTTTCAATACGTTTCTCATGGTTGGGGCGGCTATGATTGTCGTCGGAAGCGGCTTTGCTTTTGAACTAAATTCAACCTTTCCATGGGGCGTTCCAGTCTTTGCCATATTAATATTAGCCGCGCTAAATATCATCCTTGTAAGAGATTCAATTTTAGAGTTTCTGTCAGCTCTTATTGCAATTGGCGCGCTCGATTTTTACCTCGGCTTTTATTTGAAACTAGCTTATTTCGACATCATTCTGACCGCCTTCGTCACAGCGGTCGCCATGATCTTCCTCACCCGCGTTTTGAATAAACGCCTGTTGACGGCGGCGGCTACGGCGTTTCTTATTTATCCGGTTCTTGCTTCTCTGTCTTTTGGCATTGGTGAGGTTTTTGGCTTCGGAGTTTCTGCAGGAAATTTAGACTGGACACGCTATAGTTATTCTTTTGCCGGCGCCCTGATTGCAGCAGCCGCAATAATCTATCTAAACATAACGAACCAGACGTTCAAAGTTTTGAGGCCGCCACTTTTCGTTCTCATTCCACTTCTTGCTATCATGGGTCTGTTTCCTTTTGGCGGAGCGAGTGCGCTCCTTTTGATTTTGGCCGGGTATATATTAGGCTATAGAACGCTTGCCATCATTGGCGTATTGCTGGAAATTTATTACCTCTATATGTTCTATTACGAACTCTCGATCTCTCTCGGAATGAAGTCTTATATTTTGATGGCGGTAGGCCTTGTCTTTCTAGGTATTTGGTATGTCGCCAAACGTCATTCGACGCAGGAGGCTATAACATGAAAATCATTCGCCTCATCCTTATTTTAAGCGGGACGACCGTCATAGCCTGGCTATTCGGAAGTCAAATTATGGTTTTAAATAAAGTGAGAACAGAGGGACAAACAGTCTATCTGGACTTGCGACCCGTTGATCCTCGTGCGCTCATGCTCGGTGATTATATGCGCCTCAGATATACCGAGGAGCGCGTGCCGGACGGTATGAGCCTAGACGATCTCCCTCCGAAAGGGGCTTTCACTATGTCCTTGGACGAAAATAATGTTGCCCGCGTTTCGGGTGTGGATTTGAGCAGGGAAAGAGAAACCAACGAAATAAGATTCAATTACACCCGCACAAATAGAAGTCTGACTTTCGGCGCGCCGCGTTTTTACTTCGAAAATGGTAAAGCAGAAACATATGAAAACGCCAAATACGGTGTGTTCAAAGTCTCTCCGGCGGGAAAAACCATATTGGTCAATCTAGCGGATGAAGAATTTCAAATTCTTCGTCCAAGATCAGACTAAAATTCAAGCTTTCGCCCAAGGCAGAATGTCGTTGAGCGCCCGTTTGGCCAAGAGGCCTTTACGGAAACGAGTCTTATCCTTGCCGCGCAAGCGTTTTCCGTCCGGAGTCTTATAGACAATTTCTTCATCCATAGGTGGGAACAATCCAAAATTCACATTCATCGGCTGGAATTTTGATTTCGGGCCGTCCATAAAACCGCCTGTGACATGTTCCATCAGAGCGCCGAGCGCGGTTGTGCGTGGCGGCATATCTATTGATTGCCCCAAGGCCTGCGCCGCAGCAAGTCGACCCGCAATCAAGCCGAAAGAAGCACTTTCAATATAACCTTCAACCCCCATAATCTGACCGGCAAATCGAATATCAGGGCGGTCTTTCAGTTGAAGCTGTGAATTCAAGAGCTTAGGGGAGTTTATGAATGTATTTCTATGAATACCCCCAAGCCGCGCGAAGACGGCCTTTTCTAATCCCGGAATTGTTTTAAAGATTTCGGCCTGCGCGCCATATTTCATCTTTGTCTGAAATCCGACCATATTATAAAGTGTGCCGAGGGCATTATCCTGACGAAGTTGCACAATGGCGTGAGCTTTTACGGTCGGATTATGAGGGTTTGTCAATCCAACAGGTTTCATCGGGCCCCAGCGCAAAGTCTCTGCACCCCGCGAAGCCATGACTTCAATCGGTAAGCAGCTTTCGAAATAGGGCGTGTCTTTTTCAAAGTCCTTGAACTCGGTTTGATCCGAATTTATGAGCGCTTCGATAAATGTTTCATATTGTTCCTTATTGAGGGGGCAATTAATGTAATCCGCGCCGTCCCCGCCCGGGCCTTTTTTATCGTAACGCGACTGCATCCACGCAATGTCGAAATCAATGCTGTCCTTATAAACAATCGGCGCAATCGCATCGAAAAAGGCGAGGCTGTCTTCACCCGTCGTTTTTAAAATATCCTGCGCTAAAGAAGGCGCTGTGAGGGGGCCCGTCGCAATAATTGTATTGCCCCACTCTTTAGGCGGAAGGCCTTTGACCTCGCCATATTCGACGGTCACGAGCGGATGTTGTTGCAGGATTGTGGTGACGGCTTCGGAAAACTTATTTCGGTCCACTGCGAGCGCGCCGCCGGCGGGGAGCTTTGTCATATCGCCCATGCCCATAATCAGACTATTCGAAAGCCGCATTTCCTCATGCAAAACGCCGACCGCATTGCCGTGTTTATCATCCGAGCGGAAGGAATTGGAACAGACAAGCTCTGCAAAACCTCCGCCTTGATGCGCTTCTGTCATGCGTTTGGGGCGCATTTCGTGCAAGATAACAGGCACGCCGCGCGAGATGCATTGCCAGGCAGCCTCTGATCCTGCCAAACCCGCGCCGATAATATGTACTGCCTTGACCATGGGCGAGGCCATAAGGCAGGACTGCTTTAGATGCAATGTAACAAGCGAGTCGCATGCAGGAGGAACAGCATGAAAATCGAGCCTAGAAAGCCGATTACACCCTTTGATTTCGGGCAAGCGGCCGGGGCGTGGTTTAATACTCCTGGGGGGAAGGAATATGCCCTTCGGCTCTGGGTTTGGCATAGCGCCGCTACGCTCATCGTCTTGATGATATGCCTGCCGTTAATGCTCCCTCATTACGGAGAGATTTTAGAGGCGGTTTGGCGCGTAAATCAGCAAACTTTAAGCGGACAACCTTCGGAACAGTTAAGCCTGGCTCTTTGGGCGGCCCTGGGGAAAGTGGCTTTCCCGTCTGTGCTTTTTGCGGTCGGATTGATGTTGTCCACTTCTATAGGGGAGAGCGCTTTGTACCGGAAATATCTATTAGGGGCAGAGCCTGCCCGGATACCTCTTCGATTTGATATTCACACAGGTAGAAATCTTTTGGCGCAGCTCGGGTTTTACGCTCTTTATATGGGAATCTATATGTCAGGGCTTTTGGCGATAACAATTATCGGCGGAGTTTTCGGATTGGTATTCTCGCCTCTCGGGGCTTTGGTTGTCGTTTTGGGTTTCGTTGCGCTCCTCATAGTTTTAATTGGCTACCCAATACGGTTTGCACCGGCGGCCGCCCTGACCGCCCTTGATGGTAAAACTCATCTCTGGGCCACCAAGAAAGTGACTAAACACCGTTTCTGGTCACTTTTTGGGGTGTATCTCGTCGTCTATATTGGCGGATATATTGGCTATTACGTTGTCAGCTTGATCGGCATGTTGCTGATTTCCGGCAATCCCGACTTCTTGACGGCTATGTCTGGATTTGGCGGAGAAAATCCCCGCTTATTGGTCGAGGCGACAATAGACCGATTTTCAAACCCCCTTTATATGATCCTTGGCATTATCGCTATGGCCCTTATGGCCACGGCTCTCTCGGCTTGGATATTGTGGATTGCCGGCGTCTCTGCCTATGCTGTGCGTTGGTGGCACAGCGACAATCCGGCGGAGGCATTTGAGTGATCCGAGCTTACTCCGCCGCTTCGGCTTTTGGAGATTTCCGTTTTCCGTCACGGTCCAATAGAGGGCCGAGATAGCGTCCTGTCCAGCTTTCCTTGACCTTGGCGACGTCTTCCGGCGTGCCGACCGCGACGATCTCGCCGCCGCCATCTCCGCCTTCGGGGCCAATATCGATAATCCAATCCGCCGTTTTGACGACGTCAAGATTATGTTCAATGATAATCATCGTATTGCCCGTGCCGACAAGTTCATTCAGCACGCCGAGTAATTTGTTAACGTCCTCAAAATGTAATCCTGTCGTCGGCTCATCGAGGATGTAGAGCGTGCGGCCTGTGGCGCGTTTGGACAGTTCTTTGGCAAGCTTTACGCGCTGCGCTTCTCCGCCCGACAGTGTTGTTGCTTGTTGCCCAACTTTTAAATAGCCGAGACCGACGCGTTGCAGTGTCACCAGCTTGTCCCGAATGGTCGGCACGGCTTTGAAAAATTCTGCGCCTTCATCGACATCCATATCAAGAATATCGGCAATGGATTTACCTTTGAACTTAATCTCGAGGGTTTCGCGGTTATAGCGCGCCCCGTCGCAGACATCGCAGGTGACATAGACATCGGGCAGGAAGTGCATTTCGATCTTGATGACGCCGCCGCCCTGACAGGCTTCGCACCGGCCGCCTTTCACGTTAAAGGAAAAACGTCCCGGCTTATAACCCCGGGTTTTCGCTTCAGGCAGTCCGGCAAACCAGTCTCGTATGGGCGTAAAAGCCCCCGTATAAGTCGCCGGGTTAGACCTCGGCGTCCGCCCGATGGGGGATTGGTCAATGTCGATGACCTTGTCCAAATGCTCCAATCCGTCGATAGATTTATGCGGCATGGGCTGTACAGACGACTTGTTCAGACGTTTCGCGACGGCCTTATACAGCGTCTCTATCGTCAGGGTTGATTTCCCGCCGCCCGATACGCCCGTGACACAAGTCATCAATCCAAGCGGGAAGTCTGCATCCACATTTTTCAGATTATTACCGGTTGCGCCTTTGACCGATAATTTTTTGTCTTTGTTTGGCTTGCGGCGTTTGGCCGGTATCTCAATTTCCTTTTTCCCGGTTAGGTATTTTCCGGTAAGAGAGTCTTTCGACTTTTTGATTTGGGCCGGCGTGCCAGACGCCACGACTTCTCCGCCGTGTATCCCGGCAAAGGGGCCCATATCCACGACATAATCTGCCGTCAGGATAGCCTCTTCATCATGCTCAACGACAATCACGGTATTACCCAAATCCCGAAGGTTCTGAAGCGTTTCCAATAAACGTGAATTATCCCGCTGATGCAGACCGATGGAGGGTTCATCCAAAACGTAAAGCACGCCCGTCAGGCCGGAGCCTATCTGGCTGGCAAGGCGAATACGCTGGCTTTCCCCGCCGGAGAGGGAGCCGGAGCCGCGCCCGAGGGAGAGATATTCCAAGCCAACCGCATTCAGAAACTCCAATCGGTCCCGTATTTCTTTCAAAATCCGTTCTGCGATCTCCATATCTTTTTCGGAGAGTTCGGTGCCGAGCTTTTTAAAGCGGGCATAGGCGTCTTGGATGGACATATCGCCCGGTTCGGAAATATCCATTCCGGCGACTTTTACGCAAAGAGATTCCGGCCGAAGACGTTTGCCGCCGCACGCATCGCATTGTGAATCCGACATATATTTGCCGAGATCATCCCGCACCCATGTGGATTCGGTCTCCCGATAACGGCGCTGTAAATTCGGAATAACCCCTTCAAAGGGTTTAGTGGTTTTATAAGACCTCTTGCCATCTTTATAATGGAACTCGACTTTCGTGCCTTTGGTCCCAAATAAAACAACCTCTTGAGCTTTCGCGGGGAGCTTTTCAAACGGCGTATCGACTTTAAAATCGTAATGCTTGGCGAGGGCCTTTAAGGTTTGCATATAAAGCCCATCAGGCTTTTTTGACCATGGCAAAATTGCGCCGCCCGCAAGGGATTTGCGCTCATCCGGCACGACTAGGCCCGCATCGAATTTTAATTCCTTGCCCAGACCATCGCAAGTCGGACAAGCACCAAAAGGATTATTGAAAGAGAAAAGCCGTGGCTCGATTTCGGAAATCGTAAAACCTGATACGGGGCAGGCGAATTTCTCGGAGAAAATAATCCGCTTTTCCGGATCATCCGCATATTCCGCTGCCGCTAGGCCGTCTGCAATCCGCAAAGAGGCTTCCAAACTATCGGCGAGACGTGTCTCAAGCCCATCGCGGACGACGACTCGGTCTACGACAATGTCGATATTGTGCTTATATTTCTTATCCAGCGCTTCGGCGTCTTCAATGCGGACAATCTCGCCATTGATTTTCGCCCGTTGATAGCCCTGCTTCATGAACTCGGCGAGGTCTTTGCGGAACTCACCTTTTCGCCCGCGCACAAAGGGCGCCATGATATAGAGCTTCGTGCCTTCCGGCAGCGCCATAATAATATCGACCATTTGCGAGACGGTCTGACTCTCAATCGGCAATCCTGTCGCCGGAGAGTAGGGAACGCCCACCCGCGCCCAAAGGAGGCGCATATAATCGTAAATCTCTGTGACCGTTCCGACGGTTGAACGGGGGTTTTTAGAGGTTGTTTTTTGCTCAATCGAAATAGCCGGAGAAAGGCCTTCAATCGAATCCACATCGGGCTTACCCTGTAACTCCAGAAACTGGCGCGCATAAGCCGACAGACTCTCGACATAACGCCTCTGTCCTTCAGCGTAGATCGTATCAAAGGCAAGAGAGGATTTCCCGGAGCCTGACAGGCCCGTTATGACAATCAACTTGTCACGAGGCAAATCTACATTGACGCCTTTAAGATTATGCTCGCGGGCTCCGCGAACCTGAATGGATTTTAGCATGGCCATGAAGTCGTCCAATTATCGGAAGAGTTAACAGGTTTTCTACGCCTCATTGTGGACTTAGGTTGCCCATCCCTTCAATACAAGTCAGGTGCCGGGCGCTCTTGCAGAGTCGCGCCCAAGGCTTTAGAACATATATAGAACAAAAACGTCAAGAGGTGAAACATGGCAGGCTCAGTCAATAAAGTGATCCTAATCGGGAATGTCGGCAAAGACCCCGAGATCAGAACATTCGGCAATGGCGGTAAAGTCGCCAATTTTTCTATTGCGACATCAGAGCAGTGGAAAGACAAGCAGGGGCAACGTCAGGAAAAAACCGAATGGCATAATATTGCCGTGTTTAGTGACGGTCTTGTCGGCGTGATTGAACGCTATGTCAAAAAAGGCTCCAAACTCTATATCGAAGGCAAGCTACAGACCCGTAAATGGCAGGACCGCGACGGCAATGACAAATACACGACCGAAGTCGTGCTTCAGGGCTTTAACGGCACGCTCACGATGCTCGATAGCGCCAATAGCTCCGGCGGGGGCGGGGGACGCTCATCCGGCGGCGGCTACAATCAGGATAGCGGCGGATACGGCAATATGGACCAAGGCGGCGGCTCTCGCTCGGCTTCAGCCATGGAAGGCCCGAAGGAAAACTTTGATCTAGACGACGAGATTCCGTTCTAGACCAGTCAATCTTGAACGCCCGATCGCATTTCTTTCTTTTCCTTATTTGGGGACAGACCGCGAGGCACAATTTATGCCGGCGTCACCATTGATTTGGTGACGCGAAAAGCGCTGTGCCTATTACGGCTGTGTCTTTTACGAATGTCATGAAGATATTGAGGGAGCCACTTTGTGTCCCCGAAATAACAATTCTCACGGAATTGCTTTTCATTTTCTCTAAGCCTTATGACTCATTTGTCATTTAATCTTTTGTCCATCTGCCTTTTTTCTGCCACATTTTAGGGTGTAGTTACAATGTAACAATTACAAAGGCGCGCCGTGGTATTAGAGCAGGGGAAAAGATTTTGGTTAGCGGTTTCCGTTGACCCGCGCCATTATCAAATCGGCGTGCTTTCGTCTCTTATTCTGCTCGGCCTGTTCCATTTCGGATTTAATTTGGCATGGTGGCACGTTGCAGGATGTGTAGGCTCTACCTTAGTCACGCAGGCTTTTGCCGACCGTCTTGTCGGCAGGCGGTTTGATCCGCGCAGCCCGCTGATTTCAGCTCTGTCTCTTACTCTCCTTTTACGGACAGGATCTCTCACCCTGTCAATTACCGCAGCTATACTCGCCGTCGCGTCAAAATATCTATTGCGGTGGAACGGAAAGCATATTTTCAACCCCGCCAATTTTGGTCTGGTTGTTCTCTCGCTCCTTTTTACGTCCGCTTGGATATCTCCCGGACAATGGGGAGCCGCGCCTTTGCTTACGCTTCTCCTACTCGGTCTCGGCGGAATGGTGACGGGGAAAGCGAAGCGGTGGGATGTGAGCCTTGCTCTTCTCGGCAGTTATGCTGCCTTGGTTTTTGGCCGCGCATTTTGGTTAGGCGACCCTCTGGCGATTCCTGTTCATCAGATGCAAAGCGGAGCTTTGCTTGTTTTTGCCTTTTTCATGATCTCAGATCCTAAAACGACGCCAGATGCCAGAGCAGGGCGATTGATTTATGCTGCCATTGTCGCAGGGGTCGGATTCACGATTCAATTCGGATTTTATAACGCCGCCGGAATAATTCTAGCTCTCATCCTGACCGCGCCGCTCGTCCCGCTAATTGATAAGGTGTTCAAGGCAGAGCGATATGCGTGGCCGGCCCTAGATACTGTGATTCAGGGGCTTCCAAAGAAAGAACCCGAGAGAATGAAAGGCGGAGAACAAATTCGGAAACCGTCCAAGACCGCTCGCTCCCCTGTAACTACGTGCAGTCTGACAACTCAGAAACCATAAGTTTTACAAAGGAGTCTCCCATGAAAAACATCTTCACTGCTGCTGCCGCGCTTAGTCTGCTTGCTCTTGCGTCCTCGGCCAATGCGTTTTGCGGCTTCTATGTTGCCAAGGCTGACACAGATCTATTCAACTCGAGTTCTAAAGTGGCGCTTGTTCGGGATGGCGAGCGCACCGTCATCACGATGGCGAATGACTATCAGGGCGACCCAACCGAATTTGCTATGGTCATTCCTGTTCCGACCCTTATTTCCAAAGATCAGGTTCATATATCCGACCCGGCTTTGTTGGAACATCTGGACGCTTATACAGCCCCGCGTTTGGTCGAGTATTTCGATGATAACCCCTGCGACCGACGGCTTTATGAAACTATGCAACGAGTTAACTCACCTGCACCGAACATCAAGAGTGAAAGCCGTGGCGATAAAGCGCTGGGTGTCACAATCGAAGAACAGTTTTCTGTCGGCGAATATGACATCCTCATCCTCTCCGCGACCGAGAGCAACGGCCTTCAGATCTGGCTCGACCAAAATGGCTATAAAGTGCCTGAGGGGGCGGAAAAAACGCTCGGTAGCTATATCAAACAAGACATGAAATTCTTCGTCGCCAAGGTCAATCTGGAAGAAAAAGCCAAACAAGGCGGTGAAATGCTCCGCCCGATTGCGGTGGCTTATGAAAGCCCTAAATTTATGCTCCCTATTCGCCTTGGTACGGTTAATGCCAATGGGGATCAGGATTTGTTTGTTTATGCGCTGACCCGTAAGGGAAAGGTCGAGACTACGAATTACCGAACGGTCAAAATCCCGTCTGATAAGGAACTACCGATTTTTATCAAAGATGATTTTGGTGATTTCTATAAGGATATGTATTCAACAACCGCAGAGCGGGAAGGGGGCCACGGCGTCTTTATGGAATATGCATGGGACATGAACTGGTGCGACCCTTGCGCCGCTGATCCGCTTAGCCGGGATGAATTACAAGAGCTCGGTGTCTTCTGGATGGATGAAGCGATAAATGACCCCTCTATAATGCCTCGTCGTCCGGCTCCGAGCGGAGCGCAAGATGTCTTCGTAACCCGTCTGCATGTGCGTTATGACGCCGAGAGCTTTCCGGAAGACCTCAAGTTCAAGACGACAGGCGATAAGAGTAATTTTCAGGGCCGTTACATCCTCCGTCATGCGTATGACGGGGAAATGGAGTGTGAAGCTGCGACTGAATATAAGCAAAGCGTAAATGACCGCAAAGACGAAGAAGTCAAAACACTCGCGAATTTGACAGGCTGGTCAACGGGCGACATTCGCACCCGTATCGAAGAAAGCGGCAAAGGCGGCTACTTTGAAGTGTCAGAACCCGCACTTGATGTGAAATGGTGGAAAAAAATATGGCCCGGTGAATAATCACCGAGCCATAAATCAGAAATTAAACTGGGTAGAGTCTAAGATTTAATGACAGCACATCCCACGCGCGCGCCTGCTGCGCCGCTAGGCTGGCTGGTATAATCGTCTGCTTTCATGTGAATCATAAGGGCTGAACCGTCTGCATCCAATAGCGCAGGGAGTTCGCTGTTGTCGCCCCGGATAGAAACACGCTCATTTACCACGGTGAAAATGCCTTCACCGTTCACACCAATGTCGATATTTTCCATATCGCCAGCGTGCGGGCCGTTCGCCGAGTCAAACCCGTGTTCTTTATCCGTTGGGTTGAAATGTCCTCCGGCCGACTTAAATTCAGGACCTTCACATTTTCCCGTTTGGTGGAAGTGCAATGCATGTGTGCCCTGTTCAAGGCCGCTCACATCAACTTTCACTTCTGTTCCGCCCATTCCAAGAGAGGTGAGGGTAACAGCGCCGATTTTCTCTCCGTCAGCGCCCATAATGTCTTTTTTCATAACTTCGCCGCGTTCAGCGTTCATGGTGTCGGACATTTCATTGTCGTCCATTGCTGTGTCATTCATTGTGTCTTCGGACATCGTATTGTCTTCCATAGACATGTCAGAGTCAGGCGTTACGGTCTCGGTCTGCATATCATTAGCGGGAGGCAGGTCTGAATCTGCTCCGGAACATGCCGCGAGAGCAGCGATTAAGGCTGTTGAGAGAAGGGTTTTCGAAAAGGTCATATACAGGCTCCTAAGTTGAAATTCATCCATACTACGATTAGGTGGGGGATTGTGTTCCATCACAATCAAATTTAAAAGAGATTAAGGCCTAAAGCTCGGGAAAACCGCCCTAATTATTTGCCGTAAGCTATCCTGACTGCTATCAAAATAAGGACAAAAGCCGCGCGATTCGAGCGGCTTCATTTTTATGGGGAGATCAGAGTTTGAGCGACGACAACGACACACCTGAAACTCCTGAGGATTTGCCTGAAAACGATGCGCCGCCGCCTCTCCCTGAAGGGGTAAGCCTCATCAGTATTGAGGAGGAGATGAAAAGCTCCTATCTTGATTATGCGATGAGTGTGATCGTCTCTCGCGCCATTCCGGATGTGCGCGACGGTTTGAAACCGGTTCACCGACGCATTCTCTATTCCATGCATGAAAACGGGTTTACTCGTGAAAAAGCCTATAAAAAATCGGCTCGGGTCGTCGGCGACGTCATCGGTAAATATCACCCGCATGGTGACAGCGCTGTTTACGACTCTCTCGTGCGTATGGCGCAGGATTTCTCCATGCGTCTGCCTTTGCTCGACGGACAGGGAAATTTTGGGTCTATTGACGGCGACCCGCCCGCCGCGATGCGTTATACCGAAGTCAGGATGGATAGGCCTGCCGCCTCGCTTCTCGCCGATATAGAAAAAAATACGGTCAATTTTCAGGACAATTACGATGCGTCCGAGTCAGAACCTGTCGTTCTGCCAGCGCGCTTTCCGAATCTTCTCGTAAACGGGGCAGGTGGCATCGCTGTCGGCATGGCGACGAATATCGCCCCGCATAATCTGGGCGAAGTTATCGACGCCACCCTCGCTTTGATGGAGGACGGCAATCTTTCCGATATGGATTTGCTCGACATCATTCCCGGGCCGGATTTCCCGACAGGAGCCTTCATCATGGGCCGTAGCGGCGCCAAGCAGGGCGTTCTAACCGGGCGCGGATCTGTCACTATGCGGGCCAAGACAGAGTTTGAGGAAATCCGCAAAGACCGCATGGCAATTATTGTTACCGAGATACCCTTCCAGGTTAACAAAGCCAATATGATCAAGAAGATAGCGGCGCTTGTTAATGAGAAACGCATTGAAGGAATTTCAGCGGTTCGGGATGAATCTGACCGGGTCGGGATGCGTGTGGTCGTGGAATTAAAACGGGATGCCGTCCCGGATGTGGTGCTAAACCAGCTTTTCCGCTTCTCTCAATTACAACAAAACTTCAGCTCCAACATGCTGGCGCTCAATGGCGGCAAGCCGGAGCAGATGAATGTCCGGCAAATGCTTGAGGCTTTCCTTGGCTTCCGCGAGGAGGTCATTGCCCGCCGGACGAAGTTTGACCTCGCCAAAGCCCGTGACCGCGCACACATTCTGGTCGGACTGGCCACGGCCGTCGCCAATATTGACGAAATCATCAAAATTATCCGCAGCTCTGCCAACCCGAAAGAGGCTCGCGAGAATTTACTCTCCCGCACATGGGACGCGCAGGATATGGGCGCCTTAATCAAGCTCATCGCCGATCCGCGCTCCAAATTGCTGGATGACGGCACGATACAGCTAACTGAAGAACAGGCCAAAGCGATCCTCGACTTGCGTCTGGTTAAACTGACCGCGCTCGGCATGGACGAGATTACGGATGAGGCCGAGAAGCTCGCAGCTCTTATCACAGATTTACTGGATATACTTCGCAGCCGGGAACGCGTTCAAACCCTTATTCGCGACGAACTCATTGAAGTTAAAGAGAAATATGCCACTCCGCGCCGGTCTGAGTTTATGGAAGGCGAACTTGATTTTGACGATGAAGACCTCATCGCGGTCGAGGATATGGTCGTTACCGTCACCTCTGCGGGCTATGTGAAACGCACAGCGCTCGATACTTACCGCGCGCAACGCCGCGGCGGGAGAGGGCGTTCCGGCATGTCCATGAAAGACGAAGATGTCGTCACAACTGTTTTTGTCGCCAACACCCATACGCCGGTGTTATTTTTCTCCTCAACCGGCATGGCCTATAAGCTGAAAGTCTGGAAACTGCCTCTGGGGGGGCCTGCGACACGCGGCAAGGCACTGGTCAATCTGCTGCCTCTGGATCAGGACGAGACAATCAATTCCATTATGGCTCTACCTGAAAATGAGGATGAGTGGGCGGATATGGATATCATGTTTGCTTCGCGTTCCGGCGGAGTGCGGCGGAATTCTCTGTCTGATTTCACCCGCGTAAACCGCAATGGCAAAATTGCCATGAAACCCGATGAAGGCGACGGCATTGTCGATGTGCGCTTCTGTAACGAAGATGACGACGTGCTTCTGACAACGGCGCTCGGCAAGTCTATCCGCTTCCGCGTGACCGATGTACGCCGCTTTGTAGGCCGCACCTCCTCAGGCGTGCGCGGCATTCGCCTGGCCGATGGGGATGAAGTCATCTCTATGGCCGTGCTCAGACACGTTGATATCGAAACCGACGAAGCCCGCGCTTATATGAAACATGCCAACGCCATGCGCCGGGCTTTAACGGGCAGTGAGGGCGAAGACGACACCGAAGACTCATTGGACGACGCGGAAATAGAAACCTCTCTTGACGAAGAACGACTTGGATATTTGCAAGCCAGCGAGCAATTCCTGCTTACTTTGGCGGATGACGGCTTAGGTAAGCGCAGCTCTTCCTATGATTATCGCTGCATGAATCGGGGCGGGCAGGGCGTCACCGCCCAAAATCTGGACCGCAAGAAAAATGATCCGGCTGCGAAACTTGTCCGATCTTTCACAATTGACGAAGACGACCAAATCATGATCGTGACAGATGGCGGGTTACTTATCCGCTGTCCTGTTCAGAATATCCGAATTGTTTCGCGCAGCTCACGCGGCGTCACCGTCATTAAAACCCGCGAAGGCGAAAGAGTTGTCTCTGTCGAACGCGTGCTCGAAAGCGAAGACGACGACGCCGAGGCGGCGGAGCAAGAAACGCCGCCAGAGGCGCCCTCAGAGGACCCCTCTGACGCCTAAATTCGACGTCACACGATATTCACGGAATAGGGGGTTGTTTTAAACCCTTTTTTCAAATCTTGCGAGTATAGCAACTCGCAGGAGAGACATTCATGAAACGTATAGACGCGACTGACTCAAAAACGATCAGATATAAGTTTCGAAAGAAACGCTTTGAAAAGGTTGAAAACCTTATCCGGGAGGCGTTGAAAGTCTCTGACCCCGTAACGGTTATCGATATTGGCGGGCGTCGTGATTATTGGGATTATCTATCCGAAGATCTCCGGGCGCATGTCATTATCACAACGGTCAATTTTGAAGACGAGCTTGAAGATTATTCACAAAAAAGCTCGGATTTGAAAATCGTTCAGGTCGTGGGGGACGGGTGTGATCTCTCTCAATTTTCCGACAATCAATTCGATATATCCCATTCCAACAGCGTTATAGAACATGTCGGGTCTTATGCAAATATGGCTAAGTTCTCGGCTGAATCTCGGCGCGTGGCGAAACGATATTACATGCAAACACCTAATCTCTGGTTTCCTTTGGAACCGCATTTTGGGGTCCCTTTTTTCCATTGGCTCCCTGCGCCAACGCGTATTGGCCTCATCAATAAATATGCGGTGGGGTATAGCGAAAAAGTGGAGCCTATCGAGGAAGCGATTGGCGAGATTGATCATCTGTCGCTCATCAATGCCGGTCTGGTCAAAACCTTTTTTCCAGACGGAGAGATACACAAAGAAAAATTCGCTCTTATGACGAAATCTCTCATCTCTATTGGGCCTAAATAGGTTTTAGGTCTTGCGTTTTCCTGTCTAGAGCAGGTCAAGAGGGGACAAAAATAAAGATCCCCACTTACCCCATTAAATCCTATATATTTTTCAGTGACTTACAAAATAAAAGAGAGATAGATTCTCCCTTTGGTTTTCCGT
>OJDK01000047.1_pt1 | contig 96211 bp, 104 predicted proteins | sample 1592791 | NCBI WGS metagenome assembly OJDK01 (sample SAMN05416878, study PRJEB24817) | seawater metagenome | isolation source: Sea water | place: Canada:Atlantic | collected 2013-11
TAACACTTGGACTCAGGCTTTTTCATTTGCTGTCCCCAACTATGGGACAGCAGTGCCCTATTGGGTCCTTTTTTATACGTGCAAGTTTAAGCAGCTCCTCAGAAACTAACACCGTCCAAGCCGTGATAAGCACATAGATAACACTGAACAATTAGTCATATTATTTATTAACGATGACTCACCTAATGTTATAGCTCATTTCGTTATAAAAATTCAGAAAAACGAAAACAAAGATGTTTGACATAGTAAATTCGTCTACTCAGAATGATTTTTCAATATTCCATTAATAAAGGGAAACCATCATGGCCAGCTCATCTGATATAGACTTAAACGACAATATTATCGACCTTTCGCGCCTTTGGGAGCAATATCCGAAAGCAGATGTACTCGCTATTTGGATGGGCTTAAGCACCAACAATGACAAGGGTATTATTTTAGACAATATGGAAGCTGGCTACACATTAAGGGTTATTTACGGAGGTGGCTCCGCCGCGTTCAGTAAAACCAATCTGTCTTGGGTTGGCGGTGTGGTTAAGATTGTGGGAGCTGTTACTAAGGCGGGTATAGACGCCGCAACGGATGGCGAAGGTATCATTGTAAACCCAAGTATTGACGCTATATCCGATGGCCTAAACAGTGCTTTCTCGGGGGCGAGTATTGAAGGCAAAGTACGTAATTTCTGGGGCCAGTCTGATGGTGGCAAATATGAAATTGATGAAGGTGGTGTGATCGTATGCATGCCCTCTGCTTACGGCACAATATACAGTAACGACGATACCCACCTAAAAGATGACGGCGTACACGAAGATGGACGTATACAAAAATACTATAAGCCAGCAATTGTAGATGCTAATTCCTTTTTCCCATGCAATCGCCCAGGCGGCCTAATGGAGCGAACAGCTAAACGATCGGGAGCTGCCTGCATACTTGCTTGGGATAAAGAAAGTGCCTTTGGTGACAATGTCGGTTGGTACGAGATAAAAGTGGTTGTTTCTCGCCCTGGCGTTACGGGTGAAGAAGCTGAGAATGCAGTCTCGAACACTCACATCTTTAATAATTAATACCAATACCCATCAGTTATTTTTTAAATTAAAGCCCCAGTGCAACACTGGGACTTTACAATTTTAAAGAAATAAATTTTAGAGGGGTAAAATCTAGATATATACAGAATATATAAGCCAAATTCAAAAATTTAAATTGGCCGAAATATTTATCAACTCTAGCTTCAGCTTCATTAAGACTCTACCTTAAAGCGTTTGAGTAACCGATCCAACTCACTCGACGTATCAGAAAGCTTTCTATTTTCAGACATCATGTGGCTGGCTCCCGCAGCGGTTTCTGCCGCCATCTGATTAATTCGGTCAATATTTAGATTAATCTCAGAAAAGACTGAACTCTGTTGCTCAGTTGCGCGGGCTATATCCACATTCATATCTTTAATCCGCCCCACAGATGCGGTAACTGATTCCAACGATGTATTAGCTCCCGCTACTTGTTCCACAACGTAATGTACCTTGTCTCGACTCTGGTTCATTACCGATACTGCTTTTTCAGATCCTTTTGCTAAGCGCTCAATCATTCGATTAATTTCTTCTGTCGATTGTTGTGTACGACTGGCTAGAGATCGAACCTCATCTGCAACTACGGCAAAGCCCCGCCCTTGCTCACCAGCACGTGCTGCTTCAATAGCAGCATTTAGTGCTAATAAGTTAGTCTGCTCGGCGATACCACGAATCACATCCAAAACCGAAGAGATGCTATCGGTTTCTGTCGCCAAGGATTGTACTGCGTCACAGGCATTGTCGACCTGCGTCGAAAGATCATCCATTGCTCTAATGGCACCAATCACGAGTTCGCTAGCACTTTGAGTATCGGCGTACACAGTTTCTGCCGACTGTGACGTTTCTGATAGACTGCTTGCGATATGCTGAACGTTAGCTGTTAACTCAGTTGTTGCAGTCGCAACCTGCTCGACTTCGTTTTGCTGAGCGTTTGAACCTATGCTCGCTTGCTGCGCCATCACCATCATAGATTCTGTTGAGGATGAAACCTGATGGCTTGAATCGCGCACACGCCGAAGCACATCAACTAGCTGCTTACGCATTATTTCAAGCCCTTCCGCGACAACTCCAATTTCATCATTGCGCCGTGACTTCGTTTCGTGAGTAAGATCTCCTTTAGCGATCAAATCCAATGCATATACGATTCTAGGCAGCCAAGCCAGCGCCCCTTTCATAGCAAAGTAAAGTGACATCAATCCCGTAAAAACCAATATAGAAACACCTAAAAACCACCATTCAAGCGACCTAATTAATGATTTTTGCTCGAGCATGAGCTTATCTGTACGTTCTTCTATGCGAGCAAGAAAGCCATCAACCTGCTCTGACATTGCTGAAGCAGCATCATCAAATGAAGACATTAAGGCATTGCCAGCAGAAGGACCGCCACTCACGTAGGCTTGGGCCATACTCTTACCCGTTTTATAATAGTTATCAAAAACCGGTAGCATTTCCTTGTAAGAGGAGGCGTTGACTGGATCGAGAACCTGCAACTCACCAATTATCTGAGTGAAGAGTGCGGCATTTGCTTCAGCTTCTGTAAAACCGTCATCAAGTCCATCCAGACCTCGTGTTGCACTGATGTCCGTAAGCCACTGCTGTACCTCTACAACCGCCAGTTTAAGAGAATGGGCTCGATTCAAGATAGGAATATCATGGCTACTTACCCCAGCGGCTAATGAATCCAACGCCCAACTCTTACTCATAACCATGGCAGCTTCAAGCAGCAAGATACCGCTGAGTACTATGATTAATAGGGAAAAACGCTTACTCAGAGAAACAGTCGACGTCTTTCCTACACCATCCATTTTTGTTTTACGCTGAACCATTATGGCAATCCTTCATATTAGGCGGCTTGACTGCTATACGCCGACGGCCAAAGCCCACACAAACAGAGCGGGAATGACATTCATTATAGGCCAATTTCTGCAATCGCAAGTTGAAGGAGGTTTTATTCTCAAGGAATCATTCCTTGGTATAGATATAGGCGATCAAAGCCCACATTGCTGAGAAGAGCGCGAGATTTCTAGGTGAGGCTATGGCGGATTTCGTGATTACAGCATCGATTTCTAATATCTTTGGAGCACAGCGCACCAACAAAGTCATCGCTACATAAAATATTGTAAACGCTCAAAAACATCCGAAATAATCGCATTTAGTATTGCGCCCAATGCGAAAAATATTGCTAGCATTAACATAAAGAAAAAAATAATTTTAAACTCAACAAATTGACCCTCCAACGCCTTCCCGAAATCACCCCGAAGTAACTTATTAAATTCATCCCCTCTCGCTTTGCGTAATTCATCTTTTATGGCCTCAACGCTATTACCAAAGAATATTCTGAAGAGCTCATATCCAAAAACAAATACGAGCAAGCCTGCAATACCATGAGAAATATAAAAGATCATTCTTCGTGCCTAATTAAAATTTCAAAAAAATCATTCCTAAACCGGAAAGTTAAAAATCATACAATGCCAAATTTACTGTAACCACATTAAGTAGTTGATTTTCAACTCTTAAGAAACGCTATTAAGCTAGCAAATTCCTCATAACATTGTACAACAGAATCTCAAATAAGGGCGAAGTCCGCCAAACCGAAAGCAAGTCCTAAAACGACCCAATCAGTAAAAATGTCATGATAATTACAAGAAGAGGTTTATGAAAAATAAGCTTTTATCATTCTCATCCTATTTTTCGGGCACATTTTAATTCATCTACTAGAGTGAAAACATCTGCTGATTTTCTCAATTAGATCGCAGCCAATCTACCCGAATAGAGACCTCAGATCATGACTAGAAAACTCCTTGCTCTCAACTTGTGTTTGGCGCTGGGAGCCTGCAGCAATGGCGCTTCAGACTCAGCCAGCAGCGACACAACGAATACCATTAGTTCCTCAGACTTAGTTCTACCGTCACAAATATCTTTGGTAGAGCCGAAAGCATCAGATACAAATCAAGCACCAGCATTCCTTGCCCAAGCCCCAGCATCAGAAGGAGGCTTCCTCGAAACGGGAACAGACTACAGTGATGCTCCACAGCGCTCTCACGTATGGTTGGAAGCACTAGAACCACTCGCAACTGTTGATAGTATTTTGTGTTTTATCGGCCAACTAAAACCTGAATTAGAGGTCAATGAGGGGCCGTATACTGTGTTAGCAGATATGGATAGTTGCTTTGAAAACGACAGTGGCGATAACGATCAAAGCTCCGGGAGCCAGGGGGCCGTTAACTACACCGAAGTCACTGTAGACTCAACTCGCGGCGAAGCGTCGGATGCTCCATTGAATGTGCATATTTGGTTTGTTATGGATAATGGTGATTCCAGTCAGGCGATTCGAGTTAACGGAGTTATCAGTGAAGGCGCTTCAGAACAAAACCCTTTTGGTTCTTTTGTTCTTAGCTACCAATTCTCAGATGCACTCGATTCAGACGATCCAGATGCTTACGGTAAAGGGGAGTTAGCGACGGTTGATACGCTTGCTGGCTTCCAAGGCTTTACCTTATATGAGTCATCCATTCGCGGGCCGGAAGAAATGTACGAAACCGCGGCAAGTGTTGTTGTCAATCCATCGGAAGATAACGGCATAGCATTAACTGGCTTTCGCCAGATAGGTAACGACGCCGCGGAGGCGAATAAAGCTTTTGCGATTTCTTACAACAGCGACAATTTACTACTACAAAAAGCGGCGACCTTCGAGCAACTGGCTTATAAAAACGATGACCAAAGTGGCACTTGCCTATCACGCAATAGCTTTACAGAAACGGTTTGGCGCTATGGTTTATATTCAGTAGCAAACGGCTCATCGGTCGAATTAAATTCCGGCTTTCCATTTTTGTATGACGCAGATATTGATGGTAACTATGATTCACGCGGTTATGCCAGCTATTGGGGTATTTGGACCGAAGGAGGTCAGGACGATCTTTCTGGTGTTACCGTTCAACGAGAAACCTTCGATGGTACTACCGGCACTGAGTATGAATTAATCCAAGCTCAGGGACGCTTAATGAAAAACACCGTTATATCACTGAATTTAACCGATATTGATGGTATCGAGTTCGAATACTTTGAATGGAATAATTCGAACAATACTGGCACCAACTTTATCGTTGTATACGATTCTGAATCTGGTGACTTTATTAAAACAGCCACTGTTGAGTATGGTGAAAACGGACAAAATCGAGTCGAGCTAGAGTCACCTGTTGCAATTAGTTTAATGTCAGGCCAAAACCTTCATATGTTTTCAAATCAGTTAGGAGGAGGCGTTCAATTTCTTGAGGGCAGCACGGCAATCACCTTCTTCAAGCAGGAGTTTGTCACCGGTAATGAAACAGGTACAGGTGAATTATTCGACAGCGGCACCGCAACTCTCTATTGCTATGAAAACTGTCCTAAGGCTGGTATGACATCGTCGGATCTTGATACCTACGATGGCCCATACTTAACCGATAGCACAGATGTTGGATCTCCAATCACTTACACCATATCCAATTCTGGTGCGAATACACTTGAACTAATGATCAGTACCGATGCCGTTGTCTATCCAACCGATTCAGAAAATAGCAGCAACAATCAGCATCCGTGGGGAGTTCGCTCCGGCGGTATGGTAACCGATACCTCTAGCCTAAGTGCGACTACTGATGTTTATGATTCTGAAATTGTGACTGTTTTCTACGAATTTGAGACTGGCCCTAATTCTTGGAATCGTCAGGCAGCCCTTATTGACTCTTCGGGTGACATCGTAAGCTTCGATAAGCCCTTAGAATTCACCTATCGTCATGAAGATGCCAATGATCGCACCGGCAGCGCCGGTAATTACGATGGTCAAACCGTTATGCTTAACTACGGAGGACTAGGCGATTTATGGGGAATTCCTAGCCTAACGGACACAGAACGCGGCTACTTCACACCCGCATTTAATATAGCGGATGCGGTGGTCGTTGGCAGCGATGACGAATACGTAGTTAAAGCCTTAGAGATCGAACAAAAAATGGAACGTACCGATGGTCAATGTACTAGCTTAGTATTGAACGATCCTGCTGTGCCGGTGCCGACTACGGTAAATGGGACACTAAACAACGAAGCGGTTCCTACCGTAACTGATGCACCCCGATATATTGCGGGTGAATCGACTACAGAGTAAGAATACTTACGCTGCTTAAACATAAATAACCCCTGCAAGCAGGGGTTATTTACATCAACTTAAACCGTTACTTAATCCTCTATAGGTTCGCCAATATTTCACTTGGACTGTAGCCCTTTATCACACTGCCGTTTACCAATAAAACAGGCACGCCACTACCACCAAGCGCACGATACTGGCGTTTCCCCTCTTCCGATTTTTCAATATCATATTCGAAATACGGAATCTTCTTTTGATCTAAAAATTGGCGAGCTTTTTTGCAGTAACCACACCAAGAGGTGGCATATAAAATAACCTTACCATCATGTAATGCGGCATAGTCAGGTGGTGGATTAATGTAATGTAGTATTTTATCGCGCTGATCAAAAACAACCAACGCGAGAAACAATAAAATAATTTTCGTCAATTGATAGCTCCATGCTCTGGAAATTTCAAAACCGAGGGTTCAATCATTCCACAAATGCGCCATCATTTTGGGATACTGAACAGGTCGAAAGTGGGTAAATTGGATATCACGCACATGGGTAAAGTCGGACCAAATCAGTTGACTACCCTTCATCCAGCGAGTTGGTTTTATTCTTATCTCTATCGTTTGTTTTTCTGCCGCCGTCGCTTCGCGCAGCTCACCGACCGTTCCATACAAACGCACACCTGGCGGTGTCGCGAACCGTCCTTTTAATAGTGATTTAAACCAATAGGATGATTTGGTATTCACCGCCATCAGGCAGATATTAGGATTGGTTTCAATATTTTTAGCGAGCTGTGAGGTGAAAGTATCAAAATAATACCCAGTCGCATTATCCCGAAGAAACACGGTGCCTATTGGCGTGACATTCGGTAGTCCGTTGCTATCAACGGATGCAACAGAACAATGAATGCTCGACTTTTGTCCTGCCAGCACAACACTAACGATTTCTTTCCAATGTTTTAATAATTCCATCGCACTGTCCTTAGTTTTCCCTTACAAATAACCAAACAGCGTAAGAGTTGCAACTTAATTCGAACAATTTACCCTTCAGGCAAACGCTCGCCATCCAATAAACACACGACTTCATCTCCTACTTTTATGCTGCCACCACGCAATATCTTTGCGCATAAGCCACCATGCCCCAGCATCGCGGCATGACCGCCCTGCCCCAACACTTCATCCATGCGAGAACAAGGATGACAGGCAGCAGTTGCTAGAAATATGGCGTCGCCAATACGAAATTGTTGATGCCTTAATGCATTTAAGTTAACGCCGCTAATAACAATATTGCGGCGTAAGCGCGCGGGATCAATACTGCTGTATTTCAGTAGCTGGGCAACTACATCAATATGTTCGGCGCTAATAAACGTCACTTGCCGACCAGAACCGGGACTGCCGTCCATACGACGATCGCCCTTCAATCCAAGCGAGGCGATGGCTTCCGCCTCGGTTATCCGAATCATAGGTTCCCGGCGCGCTGGACGAACGCCGATCCATTCAACTTTTCCCGCTGGAAGGTCGGCACTGAAACGACCAAAGAGTGCTTGCTGTCGGTTCATCGCCGCCTCGATTTGGAGTGTTAGTTATGGGGCTGGGTTTGGAATGGCTTTATGAATTACTTCAATTTCTGCCAAAACATCCGAGCTTAATATTACATCAACGCTGCGAATATTTTCTTCCAACTGCGCCATCGTTGTGGCACCAATAATATTACTAGTAACAAATCCTTGTTGGGTAACAAACGCGAGTGCCAACTGGGCCGGTGACAGACCAATATCATTTGCAAGTGCCACATAGCGCGTAATTGCAGCTTCGGATTGCTCACTAGTATACCGTGTAAAACGGCTAAATAAGGTGATACGACCGTTCTCTGGTCGTTGTCCATTCAGGTATTTACCACTCAACATACCAAATGCCATCGGCGAATACGCCAATAACCCTACCTGCTCACGATGCGACACTTCGGCCATACCGATTTCATAAGTACGATTTAATAAGTTGTATGGGTTCTGCACACTGACTGGACGAGGCATCCCCAACTTATCAGCAAGCGCGAGAACTTTCATCGTGCCCCACGGCGTTTCGTTGGACAAACCATAGTGTCGTATCTTCCCGCTTTCTAATTGAGTTTTTAATGCCAACAAGGTTTCTTCAAGCGGGGTCGTTTCTACATCGTCGTGTTCATAACCAAGACGGCCAAAAAAGTTGGTCGGTCGAGCGGGCCAGTGAATCTGATAAAGATCAATGTAGTCAGTTTGTAGGCGTTTAAGACTAGAATCCAACGCCTGCTGAATATGGTCTGCGGTGAGTTGCGGGCCGTTACGAATATGCGTCATCCAATCGCCAGGACCTGCAACTTTAGTAGCCAGAATAAAGTCATCACGGCGGCCGCGTTTAGCTATCCAAGTTCCGAGATATTGTTCCGTACGACCTTGGGTTTCTGCCTTAGGAGGCACAGGATACATTTCGGCAGTATCGATAAAGTTGATACCCGCATCTAGGGCAAAGTCGAGTTGTTGATGTGCTTCCGCTTCGGTATTTTGTTCGCCCCAAGTCATTGTACCGAGGCAAAGTTCGGTTACTTGAATATCCGTCGTTCCTAGCTGTCGCTTTTGCATAACGTGCCCATTCTTAATTTCGAGTTGGCTCATTATGCTTAGCCCGCACGGCGATTGAAACCAGTGCGAGCCAAAGCTGTCGGTAAGAATTATCTAGATTGCAGCCCTGATATCAGTATCGGTGCGGAATTGAGTTAATTGTTGCTCTAAAGAATCAGAGAGTTCCGTTAAAGCATTGCAAGCTTTATCTAAGTGTCTGGCGGTCACTTGATGTTCGTCTGCAGCACGTGTGACCTCACCTAAATTATTATTCATTTCACGGGCAACCTGTTCTTGCTGAGTAATACCGGCTGCCAGTTGGAGATTAAGATCTTTAACCTTCGTCATAGCGGTAGAAATAAGTGCCAATTGTTGTTGGGCGTGATCAACATCTTCGGCACAAGCCTTAGTCTCTTCAGCACTCTGTTCCATCGCGTCAACGGCCGCTTTAGAACCACTGGTGATCACTTCAATTACTTGTTTAATCTCGTCAGTGGCAACCCCTGTGCGTTGCGCCAATGTGCGAACCTCGTCGGCGACTACCGCAAAACCGCGCCCTGATTCTCCGGCCCGGGCAGCTTCAATCGCGGCATTCAACGCCAACAAATTAGTTTGCTCTGAGATACTAGCAATTACCTCCGCAACAGAGGCAATTTGAGCAGCTGAACTATTGAGTTCGGTAATGGCCGCTGCGGAGGTTTCGAGTTGATCTAACAATGAAAACACCCGATTGCGCGCTTGATCCATAATGGTTTCGCCCTCACAGGCATGCTGACTAGCTGACTGCATGTCATCGGCTGCGTCACGCGCATGCCCCGCCATTAAGAATATCGTATCCACCATCATGGTCATGGATTCCGCGATCCTATCAAGTTCTTTGTGCTGACGCTCAGAGCCATCACTTACAATCAGCATGCTTGTTTTTAACTTTCCGGTAGACCTTGTTAAATTGCGGCTATTGTCTTGAACTGCGGCAATGAGAGATTGTGTTCTCTTGCGCATGCTATTAATACCCTCCGCAAGGATGGCCATCTCAGCCGTGCTGGACGTTGGGCACTCAGTACTTAAATCGCCCTGAGTCATACCCGTTAAGTTTTGTGCGATACGCGCCAATGGTCGCTGAATGGAAGTCACAAAATAATGACCCAACAGCCACATGACGAACCCCCAAGCGGTTAATAATATGCCAGCGCGAATAAAACGCTGATTCACTGCGGCATCTAGCTCGTCTATATAAACACCAGTACCAACAATCCAATCTGTACCCGATACTTTGGTAACAGCCGTCAACTTTAGCACTGGAATATCACTACCCGGCTTGGGCCATTCATATTCCAAATACCCAACTCGGTCCTTAAACGCTTCGGTTTTCATGCGTTGAAATAATTCACGTTGTCTTGAATCTTTGGCCTCCAACATCGACTGACCTTCAAGTACCGGCTGATAGGGATGTACGACCATATTCAAATCTTCATCAATAATGAAAAAGTACTGCTTTTGATCATAACGAACTTGGCGCACAAGATTGGCCGCTTGGGTTTTCGCTTCACGGTTAGACATGCCTTGAGCTGAACGAATCACAGCCTGAATTTGTGAAGATTGAGCATCAATTAGCTGACCAAGCTCTATTTTTTTTCACGCAACATATCATCACGATATTGCAATACCTCAAAAAACAGATAGGCCGCCACTACAAGAAATACCGCACTAAAAGTCAGCAACAACCGCTGTGACATCGTGATTTTAGCCTTATCCATAGTATTACTTCCCCAACCTCGCATTAGCTTAATTTGATCATCAGCTTAATTCATCGAACTAAAAACTTAGCTCTACTGATAAATTACACAGCAACTATAGTCGGAGTTAGAGGGTTTGCTGGATGAGTTTTGCGGTTGGTTACAACTTAACAACAAATGCTAAGCCATTGACCTGTAAGGAAAAGTTAGACGACCCGCATTTTCGACAAAATGACAATAACGCCGCTTTAGCGCTGCAGCCACAAGCGTCGATACTGATGCGCTCGTCGTCTATCCGGCATAGTGTCTAGAATGGGTAGTAGCGCATTAGCAATTATTTCGCGCTCATCGGGTGTGGCCTCGATGGCCAACAATATCTCAATCGCTTGGCAGTAATCCTCGCCAGCCGCCAAGCGCCGGGCGTTCTGAATACTGGCTGCTAAGTGTTGATGAATATCGTTAGGCTCCGGCTTAAACTGACGAGCATTTACTCGTGCGATTAATAGTTGAAATGCCGGGGCGCGGGTTACCGCATCCGGCAGGGTAGCTATTTTTTGCGCTAACACTTCAAACTGCTCGCTTACGATAAGCTGTTCTAATTCGGCGAGTAGCGCAGGCGCGTTTAACGAATCGGTTGCATTTATTTGCGTAGGCATGAGCACCGATGCCATGAACTCTTGTAATTGCTTACCGGTTATTACTCCTGCTGCCCTAGCCTGCAACTCGCCACCAACAAATAATAGCAAGGTCGGTAATTGTTTTATCTGCCAGCGTTGCGCCAGCGCAACTTCTGCTTCGGCATTCAGCTTCACAATCGTTAGATTTGGCATGGAAAGCTGAAGGGTATTTAACCAAGGTTCTAACGCGCGACAAGGAGCACAGTGCGGAGCCCACACGTCGACTAACACAGGAGCATGCATCGAGCCATCTTCAACCAAGGCGGGAAAACTTGAATCAGTAACTTGAAGAAAGGTCTTGGGCATCAGGAAATTCCAGTTGCGCAACAACGAATGGCGCTAACATACACCAAAATCCTAGAGGGTGACATTCTTACAGTCTGTTATAATTCAGCCATGACGACATCTACCTCAACCGTTAAACACATACTCTTAATCGCCCTTATCACTCTTTGGCTGGGAGGCTCTCTTTTTGGTCTTTGGTGGTTTCAACAGAAACAACTAAGGCCATTTGTCGCAGACACCGATCCTGTTGAAGCGATGCAGATAGGCGCTGTGGACACAGCCTTGTCGGCCATTTTGCAGCGCTTACCCGCAAGCGAGATTGAACAGCAAATTATTCTGTTGCACCTATGGAATCCCGATTGCTTATGCAATGCGGTAAGTCAGCGTCATTTAGATTCATTATTAAGCCACTTTACTAAGCAAGAATTACGCGCCATAGCACTAGCACCCGCTTCTATCACAACAGAGCAAATCGACGATTTTCAACGTCTGAATGGTCAGCGTATGGAGTTGCTGGTATTAAAACCTGAAGATGAGCTACCACTGTCGGCTAGCCCGGGTTTAGCCTTGTACAAGGTTGAAAACGGCAATGCCTACCAGCTAAGTTACTATGGCGCTTATGGCTTTGGTGCCCTCTGTACGCTATCGGAAGATAGTTTATTCACTAATATGGTGAACGATATGAAGCACGGCTCATACGGTCCCTTTATGAACGTTGCTGGTAGCGGATGTTTTTGTCCGTGGCCGAAGGCTTCTACGCAACTGCCTTAATCGCCTAACCAGCATTTTATAGTCAGCCTTATCCGCTTTTTCACTTAATTCACCGTATAAAAACGCATCCATTAAACTGGCAACGTCACGGCTCTGTTGATCGAGTTCAGGCCAAGCAAGACCTAAACGCGCTAAGTAACTGGAGCCGGTTTCACCTATTAATGGCTCCAGTCCACTGCGCTGTGCGCGATTCTGTAACGCCACCCAAGCTCGTTGTAACGGCGGCAATTGTTTTGGTCTATCTCGCCACCACAACACAATAGCCGACAATAGAAACAATCCACCCAAAACAGCCGCAAGCATATAGAGGCCATCAAGATAACTACCGCGATCAAACCATTGCTTTAATAACTTACCTTGGCGCTGCTTATCGTAAGACAGCACCCAGCGCTGCCAATAGTAGTTAGCCGAATCAAGTTTTAAACGCAGACTGTTAATCCAGCTTATACCGCGCATTTTATGGCTAGAGAATATTTGCTCACGTAAAAAAGTACCTTCCTTTTCTACTGCTCGCTCTAGGCCATATTCAATTCGATCCGGTGCGACCGCTGCCGTTGGGTCGAACCGCATCCACCCCATAGTAGGAATCCATAACTCCACCCACGCATGAGCATCGTATTGACGTACCGTTAAATAGTTTTCTTGCGCATTCCACTCACCACCTTGATACCCGACAACAACTCGCGCAGGAATACCAACCGAACGCGCAACAAACGTCATCGCCGAGGCATAATGGGCACAAAAACCGCGCTGGGTACTAAATAAAAACTCGTCAATATCGTTATCTTTAAGTAGCGGTGGTTCTAATGTGTAGAAAAAAGGATTTTGTCGGAAATAGGTCAAAATGCTTTGTGCAAATGCCCAGTCGGTTACGACCCCAGAATACAAATCATTGGCCCACTGCCGAGCCTTGATATTACCCTGACTGGGCAATTGTAAATATTGTTTGCGCTCAAGCCAGGTCAATCCATCAGCTTGATTGCTGGCCGTTGGATCAGACCACGCACGATATCGTAGCCGCTGAAATAATGGTTTACGGGCTAATAGAAAATCTGCATTGGTCACACCGGTATTCTCTTCTAACGCTTGAACACCGCGCAGTGAGAATAAATATTGCTGATCGGTCGGCTCCTGAATAATGTCGTAGCCAATACCTTGATCATCTTGATCATCTTGATTATCAAGATCGCGAGGATTAAACCATTTAGCCGTAGTCACCGGTTTCGATGGCTGCCATGCATTGCCATCGTAAAAATCCAGCATTAATGCGCGCCAATAAAGTTCATTTTGAGGTGGACGTCGATTGTCATCAAAGGTTACTCGAAAGGCTAATTTGTCCGACTGACTTAAACTGGCGATATCACCCGGTGCCATCTCCGTCGATAGCGCTGTATGTGCATCTTTCGACTGTAAGCCAATACTCCATAACGGTCCTAAACGCGGAAATAACAAATAAGCAAAAAGCATAAAGGGTAAGGCCGCTGCCAATACCGAAGCGCTGTAACGCGCAATAGGGAGTGCACCCACATTACCCGCCGGGGTACTCATGTGCAGTGCGACCATAGAGCTAGTAATAATCCACACAGAACTAATGCCAATAAGCGCTGCAGTAATGGATTGATTGAATAAAAATCCACAAACTAATAAAAAATAGCTGATAAATACGACGACATAAGCGTCGCGCTGAGTTTTCATCTCAAGTAATTTCAGCATAGCCGCCATCACTAAAAAAGCGGATGCTCCTTCCAGCGACAATTGTCGATCAAACGAAATAACGACAACCGCACCCGATAACATGACAACCAGTGTTTTAACCAACTTATTTGGATACGGCAATCGCCCCGCATGGGTTAACGCCCGCCAGCCGACACAGATAGTTAATGGAATTAAAAACCAAATGGGTAAGTGTTCAGTATGCAGTAACAACGAAGAACCAAATCCAGCGAGCAACCAGAGTAAAGAAATTCGAGGGATCGCATTGGCCGCTTGTTTCATTGTTTCTCCTGCCCATATAACGCCAAGGCTTCTAAGCAGGCTTGTAGATGAACGTCGCTATTTGCGGGCGGAATTTCTATAGTCGGTAATTGTAAACCGTAGCGCCAACCATTGTGATGAGCCTCTAATACCCAGCCACATAGTCGTGATAAGCGGCGCTCTACGTTGGCAACATTCACATTATCCCAACGCAACCAACAGAGTGCGCCATCGTCGTGATCGAATTGTTTAGTCATTAACCCTTTGCCACGAGCTAAATGTTTCCACGCAATTTGTCGCATCGAATCGCCGGGCTGATAATTACGCAGGCCATTAAAATCTTGCTCCCCCGATCTATGTGCAATAGCACCTAGTACCGTTTCCCCCTCTTCGCCGTCACCTAAAATCAAAGGTGAAGATTCGGGCGCGGGATATACCAATACACGGTAGTCGAGTGCCACCCAAGACCATGCGGTATAAAACCCTAATGGAAAGCGACTTTCTACGCGTAAACGCCCAGCTTTAAAATAACCACGTTTCGTGGTTCGCTGCGATAAGCGCGCAATGACACGTCCATTCGCAGGAATTGTGTGCATCACTAAGGGCTCGCCGCGATAACCCACCAGAACTCCAGCGGCCATGCGCTTAGGTTGCGCAGAGAGGGTTACCGGTAGATCTAACATTTCTCCGGCAAACACTGGATTTGCGTGCCCTGCTGTTAACGTTAGGCCAGACAAATTAGCGAAGGTGAACCACATACTCGTCAGTGCAACGCTGAATAACCAAAACGTGACGGCATAAATCAGACTGTTTTGATAATTAATAGCCGTTACCAGCATAACCAACAAAACAAAGCCGAGCATGAAACCAACTCGACTCGGTAATATAAATACCGAACGATGAGATAAGGCTAACATCGCAGTACTTGGTATACGTTGATCTAACCATGTAGCCCAACGTCGTTGAAAAAAAGCTCGCATGATTTAAAGCAATACCGGCACGCGCGTTAAAATTGTTTGCGATGCACTATGAGCACCACCACCGGCACTATCACCTAAACGGTGATCCGCTACCGCAGGAAGTACGGCCTGAATATCTTCGGGTAACAAATACAAACGTTTATGCACCACGGCCCACGCTTTGGCGGCTCGCAGCAGCGCCAGTGCACCGCGTGGCGATAGTCCATAAGCGTAGCCACCTTGGGTGCGCGTAAAGGCGACAATACGTTGTAAGTAATCTAAGACACTGGACGACGCTTTAACTTTGAGTACCGCCGCTTGTAATCGAGTTAGCATGGCATGGTCGATGGTCACATTTAGACCTGCAATCATCGCACGACGATCCACCCCTTCTAACAATTCACGTTCAGCACGCTCATCGGGATAACCTAATTGAATACACATTAAAAAACGGTCGAGCTGTGATTCTGGTAAGGGAAATGTTCCCGCCTGAGAAATCGGATTTTGAGTGGCTATCACAAAGAATGGATCGGGCAATGGACGCGTCTCGCCTTCGACGGTGACTTGGCCTTCTTCCATCGCCTCTAACAAGGCGCTTTGCGCCTTAGGTGTAGCGCGATTAATTTCGTCAGCAAGCAATAACTGGCTGAAAACAGGACCCGCATGAAAACGGAATTGTCCGTGATCGCCTTCACGCTCGAAAATACTGACGCCAAGAATATCCGCAGGCAGCAAATCGCTGGTGAATTGAATCCGGTTGTAATCAAGGCCCAACACTTTAGCCAATGCATGAGACAAGGTAGTTTTGCCCATGCCCGGTAAGTCTTCAATCAGCAGATGACCTTTTGCCAACAAGCACGTCAGCGCTAGTTTTAGTTCTGGCTCTTTACCAAGGATAACTTTATTGAGTTGTTCTAATGCGTTGGCAATTGGCTCAGCCATGAGGACACCTTAAAAATCGACAGCCTTCGAGCTTAAGGGTAAAGGTAGGATAAAATCCAGTTTTTAAGGGAATTTGAAAAGCATCTACGGGGATAACCCGCAGATGCCGCTAACAGATTACAGAGCGTCTAAGCCGCTGGCTAAATCCGCAATAATGTCTTGAACATCTTCTAGACCAACGGCGATACGAATCAAGGCTTGGCTAATACCCGCGGCATCGCGCTGCTCATCGGTTAAACGACCATGGGTCGTCGTGCCCGGATGCGTCACCGTCGTTTTAGTATCACCTAAGTTCGCCGTAATGGAGATCATACGTGTAGCATCGATGACCTTCCAAGCCGCTTCGCGACCTCCGGCGACCTCAAATGACAAGACGCCGCCCCCCAGAGTTTGCTGACTCATGGCAAGCTCATGCTGAGGATGCGTAGGCAAACCCACATAATTGACTTTGGTCACTTTGGGGTGCTGTTCTAACCATTGCGCTAACGCCAATGCGTTCTCGCTGTGCGCTTTCATTCGCAGACCAAGTGTTTCTAACCCCTTTAAAAACACCCACGCATTAAATGGGCTCATGGTTGGACCAACGGAACGCAATACACCAACAACCGGCTCAATTAATTCCGCAGACCCCACCACTGCACCGCCAATACAACGGCCTTGGCCGTCGATATATTTGGTGGCCGAGTGAATAACCAGATCGGCACCTAACGCTAACGGCTTTTGCAGCGCTGGGGTACAGAAACAGTTATCCACCACCAATAAAGTGTTGGTTTCTTTGGCTAATTCAGCCAACGCACGAATATCCGCAATTTCAGTTAACGGATTTGACGGCGACTCTAAAAACAACATCTTAGTGTTGTCTTTAATCGCTGCGCGCCAAGCATCAATATCCAATAAATCAACGTAGGTAATATCGACATTGAATTTACGCAAATACCGTTCGAACTGAATATTGGTACTACCAAATACACTGCGTGACGACACTAAGTGGTCACCCGCTTGCATGTGAGCAATACAGACAGAATAAATAGCCGCCATACCGGATGCAGTAGCTGCACACAGTTCACCACCTTCAAGTGCCGCTAAGCGTTCTTCAAAGGTGCGAACGGTTGGATTCATGTAGCGTGAGTAGACGTTACCCGGCACTTCGCCAGAAAAACGCGCAGCTGCCTCTGCGGCCGAGTTAAATACATAACTGCTAGTCGTGAAGATAGCTTCTGAATGCTCACACTCATGAGTACGAACTTGTCCAGCTCGCACTGCTAGCGTATCAAATCCGGCATCGGTTAAATCGGATTGATAACGGCCATTAAATTCTGAAAAATCCTTCATTACCTGATCCCCTCAGGACTCGGTTTCATCGTTATGTAGATCGATTGCAACGTTTTCTACGACGCGCTTACCTTCTTTTGTTGCATCATTACGCAGCTGAGAAAGACGTTCGAAATACTCATCGTTAATATCGCCAGTGATGTAGTTGCCGTTAAATACCGAGCAATCAAAACTCTTGGCTGATGTTTTACTGCCTTCTAAACACGCAGAAACGAGATCGTCGATATCTTGATACACCAACCAGTCGGCACCAATTGCCGTGGCGATTTCTTCTGTGGTTCGACCGTGAGCGATAAACTCTTCTTTCGCCGGCATATCGATACCATAAACATTAGGGTAACGAACCGCCGGAGCCGCTGAAGCAAAATACACTTTATTCGCGCCAGCATCGCGAGCCATTTCAATGATCTGCTCGCAAGTTGTACCGCGAACAATGGAATCATCGACCAACAACACGTTTTTACCGCGGAATTCTAAATCCAAGGCATTAAGCTTTTGCTTAACGGATTTTTTACGCAACTGCTGGCCCGGCATAATAAAGGTGCGGCCAATGTAGCGATTTTTCATAAAGCCTTCGCGATACTTCACGCCTAAACGATTGGCTAATTCCAAGGCAGATGAACGGCTCGTATCTGGAATTGGAATCACAACGTCGATATCGTGATCAGGGTACTGACGCAAAATCTTTTCTGCCAGCTTTTCACCCATGCGCAAACGCGCTTTATAAACTGCAACGCCATCAATAATAGAATCCGGACGCGCAAAATAAACCTGTTCGAAAATACACGGCGTTAGCTCAGTGTGCTCAGCACATTGCTGAGTAAACAACTGACCATCTTCTGTGATAACAATCGCTTCCCCAGGTGCTATGTCGCGTTCGATTTTATAACCAAGCGCATCTAGAGCAACCGATTCAGAGGCAACCATGTATTCCATGCCTGTCGCTGTCTCGCGAGAGCCGAAAATCGCAGGGCGAATACCATGAGGATCACGGAAAGCTACGATGCCATAGCCGCTAATCATAGCAACCACGGCATAGCCACCACGAATACGCTTATGAACTTCGCTCACTGCTTTAAAAATAACGTCTGGCGTTGGTAGCAACTGACGCTGTTCTTGCAACTCGTGAGCAAAGATATTCAACAAGACTTCAGAGTCTGACGTCGTATTAATATGACGTAGATCTTCGCGATAGATATCGTCTGCCAACTCTTCTGTATTAGTCAGGTTACCGTTGTGTGCCAAGGTAATCCCATAAGGCGAGTTAACATAGAACGGCTGAGCTTCCGCCGAACTCGAACTACCTGCCGTTGGATAACGCACATGGCCAATACCCATATTGCCCAGTAAGCGCTGCATATGACGAGTGCGGAATACATCACTCACGAGACCATTATCTTTACGCAAACACAGTTTGTTGCCGTAGCTAGTCACGATACCCGCGGCATCTTGACCACGGTGTTGCAATACTGTCAGGGCATCATAGATAGCCTGGTTGACATGGGATTTGCCGACAATACCCACTATTCCGCACATGCGCGTGTAACCTCAAAAAGCTAGAGTTTAATTAGTAGTCGTCATCACCTGAGTTACTGTTGATGGCAGCGTTTTTCGCGCCCAATCAGCAACTGTTTCTAGGTGAGGTATAAAGAGGGAATCCTGCCACCACTGATCTTGTGCCACTGGCGTGAACTGCGCCAAAAACACAATCGCAACTAGGATCAAAAGGCCGCGGGCAAGTCCAAAGACCATACCGAAAACCCGATCCGTACCGCTCAGTCCCGTCATCCTGACAACTTCAGACAATAGATAGTTCAGTAAAGCACAGACAACTAAAGTGCCTGCAAAAAGAATAACGAAAGCGACGATCCAACGAAGAGAGTTCGTTTCAATCTGTCCAACCAGTAAGGTTGCCAAGTTGGCGCTAAAGAAGCGCGCAACCAAAAATGCTGCGACCCACGAGGCAAGTGATAGCGCTTCTTTCACAAAGCCGCGCTTTAGACTGATCAGGGCCGACACCACGACAACGGCCAGTATCACCCAATCAATTACCGCCATTCGTTGCCTCGGAGTACTTCAAGAAAGCGCGCAGTATACCAAAGCACGCTGGGTAAGAAAGCTCTAATCGTTGGGCTCTTCTGTGGATTAACTCTCAGCCTTGTAGCGCCGCAGATAGATGTCTTTCTGCTTCAACTCTGCTTTAAGTGCTGCTTGTAATTCTTCAGCCTTCGCGCGCGTTAATTCTGGCCCAACATAAACGCCTGTATGCTTTGTTTCGGCGAATTCTTGCACATAAGCCTTATAACCTAACCCGCGTAATTTATCGCGTAAGCGATGAGCGTTATCGCGCTGAGAGAAGACACCAATCTGCAATGTCCATGCATATGGCATTTGCTCATCATCCAAACTTGAGCGATCACTTTGGGCTCCACCGCGAGAGGTATCGTCATGATCAACCACTACGACATCCGGTACGGATACCATTTTTTCAGCTTCACCGCTGGCTAACTGCTCCAGCTCTTTCCTCACCTTTCGTTCATCTTCTAACGTTGACCACTGAGGTGGCTCTGGCATGGGAGGAATGTCTGAACTTAATCCGCGATGAGTACGTGAACCATCTAGCACCACAGGCAGCACCAATGCAGCGATACCAACCGTGACGAGCGCGCCTAATATGCGCTTTTTAAGGTGTAGTTCCATTATGCAACTCCCTGTCCGCTGCTCTGTATTTGCCGATCAGCTTGATGAGCATTTAGCCAAATTTGAGCCGCTTCAACCGTATAAAATGACCCAGCAATAAGCCAATGTCCTGTTGCATTTGTCGCTATTAACATATTCAGCGCCTGTTCAACGGTATCCCACTCTTGCACCTGAATGTCTGCAGCAAAATCGGCGCGAGCGTGCAATGCTTGAGCACTTAAACCGCGATGACACTGAGTCAGACTAACGAGATGGAAAACCTTACTTGCTGGTAAAACCCGCAATACACCCTCGACATCTTTATCGCCCAACATACCGAGCACAATACCGTCCACTTGAACTAACTGCTGACCAATGAACTCAGCTGCTTGAGGATTATGGGCAACATCAAGAGTTAAACGCAGAGCGCCAAAATCAAATGTCTGTAATCGCCCAGGAACAGCCAAGGTCGAAACTACCTCAACAACCTCGGCATAACTCGGCAATTGATTGATCAAAGCCAATGTTTGAATGGCAGTAGCAACGTTTGGATAAGGAATTTTAGGTGTCGGTAAAGCCCAACATTGCGGACTACCGCGACTATCACGGAATCGCACTTCCACACCGGAATCGCTTCGTCGAGCGCTAAATTTATCGTCACGCCCAACAAACTGCCCGCCAATATTCTCCACTGTTGTTGCAGCAGTATCAGGAGCATCCGGCTGACCGCAAACTAGAAAACAGTTTTTGCGAGCGATACTGCACTTTTCATAAGCGATTTCTGCGACCGTATCACCCAACCAAGACTGATGATCCAAACCAATACTGGTCACTACGGAAATGTCCGCGGCTGCGATATTCACCGCATCAAGACGACCGCCTAATCCAATTTCCATCACACAGGCATCGACACCCTGCTGTTGAAAATAAATCAACGCCGCTAACGTACCGAATTCAAAATACGTGAGCGTCGTATCTCCACGCGCGGCTTCGATATGAGCAAAGGTTGCGCATAAATCAGCGTCGCTGATATCAACACCATCAATACTAACGCGCTCGTTGTAACGCAAAATATGCGGCGAACTGTATACACCAACGCGCAATCCACGTTGGCGTAATAAAGCTGCTATGAGCGCGCTGGTGGTCCCTTTGCCGTTGGTTCCACCCACCAAAATCATCAGTGGTGCAGCTCGTAAGCAGCCCACTGCTGCTCCAACCTTGGAGACACGCGCTAGACCTAGCTCGATCTCCGCCGGATGAATGCCTTCAAGATGGGTTAACCACTCGTCTACGCTAGAAAATGTTTGCAACATAATGACTGGCTTACGCGTCCATCGCTAAACGCATCGTTCTTAATATGTCGGACACTTCTTTAATCGCAACGTCTGGTTGGTGTTGGTTTGCGGCAATACGATTAACCAACGCACTACCCACAATCACACCATCAGAAATTTTCGCAACCTTGGCGGCAGTTTCGCCGTTCTGAATGCCAAAGCCCACACCGACAGGGATGCTAACGTGCTTACGAATACGCTCTAAGTTGCATGCAACGTCATCAATATCCAAGGTATTCGAGCCAGTCACACCCTTGATAGACACGTAATACACATAACCACTACCAGCGTGACCAATGCTTTCGATACGCTTATCAGTGGTGGTTGGCGCAATCAAATAGACTACATCCAGCCCTGCTTTTTTGAAGATGCTATCAACGTCGTGCGCTTCTTCTGGCGGTAAATCCACCATCAAAACACCATCAACACCCGCCTTAATAGCAGCATCGACAAACGCCTGATAACCCATGGCTTCAACAGGGTTCAAATACCCCATCAACACGATCGGAGTAGTGCTATCTTTGCTACGGAATTCCGTCACCATAGCCAATACATCACGCAATGACGTACCGTGCTCTAACGCGCGTTCGCACGCCAATTGAATGGTCGGGCCGTCAGCCATTGGGTCCGAAAACGGCACTCCCAATTCAATGATATCGGCACCGGCTTCTACCATCGCATGCATCATAGGCACAGTAGATTCTTTCAGCGGATCACCCGCCGTTACGTAAGGGATAAGCGCTTGGCGACCCTGTTCTTTTAAAGCAGTAAATACAGTATTGATACGAGACATTACTATTCCTCCTTAGTCATAGCAGATGACCTCATCTGCTATGAATTAAATTTTTATGCGCCAGCTCAAATTCACAGAAACGGTGTGAAAGAACCGTGTGAGCGATGGAAAGACAAGGCAAAAATCAGCGAGGTAGCGCAGTGTACAAGTCGTACATGAGCATACCGAGCTGATTTTTAACGCCGTATTTCCGAGCGCAGCAGGTTCATAATCAAGCGGTTACACCGTCTAACGTGGCAACAGTATGGATATCTTTATCCCCACGCCCAGAAAGATTCACCACAATCACCTGATCTTTGCTCATAGTCGCCGCTAGCTTCATCGCATACGCAACGGCATGGGCAGACTCTAACGCTGGCATAATGCCTTCTAAACGCGTCAGTTTATGGAAAGCATCCATCGCTTCGTCATCCGTAGCGGCAACGTATTGAGCACGCTTAACGTCTTTCAACCAGCTGTGCTCTGGGCCAACGCCAGGGTAATCCAAGCCTGCCGAAATCGAATGCGTGCTCATGATTTGGCCATTATCGTCTTCCATTAAGTAAGTACGGTTGCCGTGCAGTACGCCCGGGCGTCCTTTACTTAGCGGCGCAGCATGATCATCGCCATGCAAACCTAACCCGCCGGCTTCAACACCATACATGGCAACTTCTGGGTACTTAATGTAAGGATAAAACATACCAATCGCGTTTGAACCGCCACCAACACACGCAACCACAGCATCAGGCTGACGACCGATTTGGGTATCGCATTGGCGAATCGTTTCACGACCAATCACGCTCTGGAAATCGCGAACCAGCATAGGATATGGATGTGGGCCCGCAGCAGTGCCGATCACATAATAGGTATCATCGACATTCGTAACCCAATGACGCATCGCTTCATTCATCGCATCTTTCAGGGTTTTGGTCCCCGATGTTACTGACACAACCTCTGCGCCTAACAACTTCATGCGATAGACGTTGAGCTTCTGGCGCTCAATGTCAGTCGAGCCCATAAATACCTTACATTCCAAACCGAAGCGCGCGGCTACGGTTGCAGAAGCTACGCCATGTTGGCCAGCCCCGGTTTCGGCAATGATCTTTTTCTTGCCCATAAACTTAGCCAGCAAGGCTTGGCCTATGGTGTTGTTAATTTTGTGAGCGCCGGTGTGGTTTAAATCTTCGCGCTTCAGATAAATCTGCGCACCACCACAATATTCAGTAAGACGTTCGGCCAAATATAACGGGGATGGACGGCCCACATAATGGGCTAAGTCCGAATCAAATTGCGCCTGAAACTCAGGATCTTCACGCAGTTTTTCGTAGGTAGATTGCAGCTCATCAAGCGCTGCTGTCAGTGTTTCAGAAACAAAACGTCCGCCGAAAATACCGAAATGGCCACGCTCATCTGGAAGTTCAACATTGAAGTCTGTGTTGGTCGACACGGTACACCTCTTTTACAAATTCGTTGATTTTGCCGTGATCTTTGATCCCTTTTGCTGCTTCTACGCCGCCACTTATATCGACGGCAAACGGCGCGACTTGTTCAATCGCGGCAGCAACATTTTCGGGGGCTAGGCCACCGGCAAGAATAATAGGTTTTGGTGGTGTTGCTGGAACCAGAGACCAATCGAACGTCTCTCCTGTTCCTCCGGGCACACCCGGCTTATAGCTATCTAGAAGGATGCCCAGTGCGTTTGGGAACCGCAGGCACGACGCCACCAAGTCCGACGCTTGCCGGACACGGAGGGCTTTGATGTAGGGACGATTAAACTGCCGACAGAAGGCATCTTCTTCATCACCATGAAATTGAAGTAGGTCAATTCTAACGCTATCTAAAACGCTTTGCACCTCTTCTACGGTAGGATTTACGAACAAAGCGGTAACGCTTACGAACGCAGGCACATCGGCAACAATAATTTTCGCCGCAGCAATATCGACCGCACGCGGACTGGGAGGATAAAACACTAAGCCTAATGCGTCCGCACCTGCATCAACGACTGCCGTTGCATCTTCGGCTCGGGTAATACCGCAAATTTTAATGCGTGTCCGCAACATGCCCTGCTCTCCTACTGAGATTCAGCTCCGTCATGTAGAGCTATAAAAATAGACGAAGCATGATAGCAAAGAGAGTTAAGCAGCGTCACAATTGAAACCGCCTTGAGGATAACGGTATAAGTTATTTAAAGAGATCAATTCAGCCTCAGCGAGACGCTAAGTTATACTTTCACCCACCGGCACCAAATTTTTGCCTTTGGCCAAGCGCCGATATTCACTCGGAGAAGAGCCAACCCATTGTCGAAAATCGCGAGCAAAATTGGACGAATCCGAATACCCCAACGATTCGGCAACTTGTTGAATCGGTATATGTTGCAACACCAATAAGTCAGCGGCATCCCTTATTCGAGCTTGCTCTAATAAAACGCTATAGGTAAAGCCCTCAGCCGCCAGATGACGCCGCAACGAGCGTGCAGAAATATGCAACATGTCCGCCAGCGCCTCCAGCCGAGGGTAACCATCCACTGAACACTTTAATAAGCCCTTAACCTTCGCGACGGTTGTCCTATGCTCGTACTGATAGCTCAACAGTTGCCGCTCTCGGCAGCGAGTCAGTGCTTGGGCAAGTACCGTTGAGTTTTGTAACACTAAAGGCAAATCAAGATACGTCGTTGAAAATGATAACGAGCATTCCGCCTGATCAAAATCCACTTGTCCAAAGCGCTCGAACAACTGTGCTGCATCATACGAAAGTGGCGCAGCATGATTTAATGAAATGCGCGATTCAAACTCCCCGCCCAGTAAGAAATGAAAACTTCTACGCCAACTGAACAAACAACTCGCGTTCCAGAGATTTTGCAAATTAGAGCTCACCCAAGGCGTTACCATATGATGGATAGTGCAAATCTCGTCGGTCTGAGTGACATCAAAACTGGATACCCCCAGAGACACTAGAGGGCCAAAATCTTGTAATAACTCTAAACAATGTCGTAGTGAGGAGGCGCACATCATTGCTTGGCCTAAATCACCATACGCCGTAGGCTGTAACTGCCAGCCAAGCTCGCCCGCCAGATAATCTGATTTATTCTCTAACACTGAAGCCATGATATTCAGCAGCTCACCCAACGATATGTTAGGCCGGCCGGCGGAGATATCACTGGCGCTACCCCATTTTTTTAACAAGCTTACGTAAGCATCGGGAACTTGCTGCGCAAGCCATACTGGCGTCGCAGAATCTGAATATGCCGCACGAGTATTTAAAGACATGGAGATGAATCCTTTCTTGACCATCCCTGACCGAAAATCTGGCCTTAAAGCCTCTACTCCGATGCGTGACGGTAAATTATGGTTGTTATTCTTATAATAAATATGCAACTGGAGCGTGCTATGAACAACGATAAAATAAGCCAATGGTTGGCCGCAGGCCTATTTTCCATCATTCTTTCAGGTTGTGGATCTGAGAGTCAAACCATTGTTGACGATGTACCTGACGCAGAAAATCTACTGTTTACAGACGACGGACGACTGTTTGTTTCAGGTGGCTCAAACGTTTTTGAAATCGTTAAAAAGCCTGATGGTAGTTTCATTAAACTGGATACCTTTCATGGCGACTGCACCGTTGAAGGAATTATTGTCCGCGATAATTACCTCTATGGAGTTTGCAATAATCTAAGCTCGCCAGATTTTTTAAAATCCTTTCTTATTGGTGGCGAAATAGTGCCGATGGATTCGGCCATTACCAATAGCTCAACAGATGGCATGCATCCGTCAATGACGCTCACCACTCTTTCACCACTGGCGGATGTCCAGATAGCTAATGGAATGGAGGTTGATGATGAAGGTAACCTATATTTTTCAGACTCTGGCGACAGCCGTATTTTTAAAATTATCCTGTCTGATCCAACCACCGTGGCCGACCTTCAAGTTTGGGCTGATAATTTCGAATATTTTGCTAACGGTATTAAATGGGTGGGCGACCGCTTATATACAACCGCAATGAAAAGCGGAACCATTACAGCTCAATTCGGCTATATCGAACGTCAGCCAGATGGTAGCGGCGGTGATTTTGTACCCGTTTATGAAAGAAAAAGCACCGTACTCGATGACTTCCTTCCAACAGCCAACGGCTTTCTACTCACTGATTATCTAAAGGGAAGTTTAGTATATCTTCAGGACAACAAGGTCGTAGCAGAAACACCCAAGGACACCTTCTACTCGCCAACTGCCGTTATTATCGGTCAACCACCGATGTTCAGTAACGACGTCGTTCTGGTAACCGAAAAAGGGATTATCTTTGAGCAAAATAGTATGCAAGGTAACAAACTGGGTTTATACCAATTACCTTGGAGCCTGAATTAACCCTAAGCAGACGAAAGGCTGCTTCACTGTAAGTGAAGCGGCCCGACCTACTTAGCCTCCAACTGTAAAATTGGCTCAAGTAAAGCGGGTCCCCAAGGATCACAAGGAATATCAAACTGCTCAGGATAGTGCACACCAACGAAGTACAAACCTCCGCCCGGAGCCGTAACGCCTGCTTTTGTTCGATCTTGCTGCGCCAATACCTCTGCCATCCACTCTACTGGCTGATGACCCTCACCAATAGGCAGTAACACCCCCACAATATTACGCACCATATGATACAAAAATGCGCTCGCCTCAAGCTCTACCATAATAATGGAGCCCCAGCGTTTAACAGTAATTGCATGCATGGTTTTTATCGGTGACTTCGCTTGGCAATCTTTAGCTCTAAACGAGGTGAAATCATGCTCACCTAACAAAGCTTGTGCAGCCTCATGCATACGGTCGGCATCGAGTGGGTATTTCCACCAGGTTAACTGATCATGCATTAACGCTGGCCGCGCTTGATTGTTATAAATGAGGTAGCGATAGCGACGCGCTTTTGCCTTGTAGCGGGCGTGAAACTCATCGTCAATTGCATCAACCCATTGCAACGCAACGCCACTAGGAAGATTAGTATTTACACCCATCAACCAACTGTAATTAGTGCGAATGGCATGACTATCAAAGTGAATCACTTGGCGCGTGGCATGAACACCGGCATCGGTACGGCCAGCGCAGCCAACTTCAACGGGATGATTCGCGACCTTAGAAAGTGCTGCCTCAAGGGCTGCTTGTACGGTAGGTTCATCATGGTGTTTTTGGCGTTGCCAACCATGAAAACGCGCGCCGTTGTATTCAACAACGGCGGCGTAACGACGGGTATCAGTCATAGATCAGGCGAGATTATCCATTAACTCGCGAGCATCCTGCTTCTGTTGATCACTACCCTCTTGCACAACTTCTTGTAGCAACTCTTTCGCACCATCAACGTCCTCCATATCGATGTAGGCACGAGCAAGGTCGAGCTTAGTAGCGCATTCGTCGGTACCAGCTAAGAAATCAAACTCATCATCTGACGCCGCTAGTTCATCTAAATCGATACCACCAATCAACTCGGCTGCACTGTCATCTTCACCGGCACTTAAGCCATCAAGAATAGACAGGTCATCGTCTTCAGTCACTACTTCAATATCATCGTTAGCTTCTGCATCATCGGCAATTGCTAGATCGAACTCTGCCAAATCATCTTCAGCCTCGGCTAGATCATCTTGAACATCGGCCATAGGCATAGCTTCATCAAGATCATCAGCGCCAGATACGATTTCCGCATCCGCAGCTTCAGTTCCAATAGCGTCAAGTTCTGCTTCCAATGACTGCAAATCAACATCGCTATCGTCAGACTCAAAGCCCGTTTCTGCGTCCATATCGAAAGCTAAAACATCATCTTCTGAAGCCGGCGCCTCTGCCGTCGTCTCAGCGAGTTCCACTAAGTCGTCGTCTTCAGAATCGAGTTCTTCATCTTCCACTTCGGTAGTAACAACAGCCTCTGGCTCTTCAGCAAAATCAATGGTTTCGAGATCTAACTCAGCTTCCATTTCATCTTCTGCAAAATCAAAGTCATCAGCTACGAGTTCATCCTTAATTGCAGCCACTTCTGTTACAGCAGGCTCATCAAATTCTATTGACTCATCAGCGTCATCACCCAAATCGAAATCAAATTCGTCGAGCTCATCGTCCGCTTTCTTTTCAGCTAGCTCGACCGACTCTGCAACATCAAACTCAAGCTCATCACTTTCGCTGTCAAACTCGTCATCCAAATCTGGCGTATCAAGCGATAACTTTGGGCCTTCGCTCGCGACATCGAAATCAACGTTAGCGTCTAAATCTAAAGATGGTACTTCCTCTAAAGACTTTCCGAGACCATCGTCAGCAACGGTTTCAGTATCATCACCAAAATCCAATGCATCACCAAAGTCTAAACCACCTGCAAATTCATCATTCTCGTCATCGAGCGATGGAATTTGACCGTCATCTAGAGACATTGCTCCAGCAACAACGGCTGCTCCCGCAACCATAGGATCTAGAGGAGATGATAAACGCTTACGCAAATCTTCTGCCTGTGTACTAGCGATAATATCGCCAAGCTCACTCAGTTCTCCTTCAGCCTTTGCAAACGCTTCCGCATCATCTACTTCGGTATAAAGCTCAAGTAATTTCAATCGTAAATCAGTGCGGCTTGGCTCAGACTGAATTGCCGAGGATAACAAGTCGATTGCTTGATCAAACTTTCCATAAGCGATGTAGATTTCCGACTCGCTAATGGCATCTTCAGTTTGGGCAACGGTTTCGTATTTACCTTCGTCCTCTTCTGCAAACTCATCCAGGCCAAGATCTTCATCGCCAAAATTAGTTTCAGCTACGGCAAGATCATCATCGCTTAAATCAAAGTTATCTAACGTTTCGTTATCAAACTTACCATCACCCATCACCACCGGTTCTTCATCGAAGTCGGCGGTTTCGTCTTGAGTGTTGTCGTCTGATTTTTTACGACGACGCAAACCAACCAGAACAAGCAAACCAATAAGCAATGCTCCACCGCCGATCATAAGTTCATCGCGAAACTCCATGACCTGATCAAGAATGCTCTTATCTTTGGCTTTAGCCGCTTCTTCAGCTGCTAATAACTTAGCTAATCGTTCTTTACGCGCTTTAATGGCTTCCGCTTCAGCATTAGCCGCCGCTTCTGCGCTTGGCTCTACTGCCGCTTTAGGATCAGTTTCCGCAGCATAGTTGTAGTCTTTAGCTGTTTCCGTCGTTGCGCCATCCGCAGACTTTTCACCGACAACGGCAGTTTCAGCGGCTGAATCAACAGGTTTAGCAACGACAGCATCAGTAGCTTGTGGATTTACTTCAGCATTAGCTGCTTTAGTATTTGAACCACCGACTTGCATGTTAGCCAGTTGATCATCTTTCAATGCGACTAAGCGTTGTAAAGTATTAATCTGTTCTTCAAGAGCCGCTAGACGTTTGGCTAGCTCTTCGTTTTCACGACGGCCTTTGTCTAAGTTCTCTAGCGCAATAGACAAATCAGCTTCCATTGCCTCTTGACGGCTTGCACTACCACGACCAACTTCGCCGCTAGCACCCTGCGCATCTTTGTTATTGCTTGGCGCGGTAACTAAACGAACTTCACCACCCGTTTCTGAAGCGCGAGAACCTGTACCAGAATTCTTACGACCGGTAGCATCAAGTTGTGCAGCACCAGCTTTAATCGCTTGGTTCTGACGAGCAACTTCTGCAACAGCTTGCTGTGTTGGCACACCACGGATCTCATCCGCAGTTGGAACGCGCAAAGTTTCATGGGATTTAAGGCGATTAATATTGCCGTCGATAAAGGCGTTTGGATTCGCTTCTTGTAACGCCACCATCATCTGTTGCGGCGATACAGCACGATCCGGACGAGTTGCTACAGCGATCTGCCATAGAGTGTCATTCGGCTGAACCTTGTAGGTACCAGGTGCGGCTGCCTCATTAGCCCAACGATTATAAGACGGCTGCGCACCAGCCACCGGAGCTCCAGCAGGCTGTTGCGAAGTCACGGAGGTGGTCGATGTCACCGATGATGCCGGTGTGGCAACCAACGGATTGATCGTCGCTTCTTGGAAGACTGGCGGATCTAGTAATACGGTGTATTCCCGCAATACCCGACCAGCAGGCCAGTTCAGTTCTACCAAGAAATTTAAAAATGGTTCGTTGATCACGTCTTTAGAAGTGACCAAAACGCGGTTACCTTCAACCTTGAACTGAATCTTAGTTAAAAAGTAATAACGATCAACGCCTGCACGTTCAAAGTCATTGGCCGACGCCAGTGAGGGTTTAATTTCCCACTGAGTCAGATCACCTGCATCAACCAGTTGAATCTCTGCATTTAGCGGTTGATTGAGTGCAGACTTCAGAGTCATTTCACCCAAGCCTAAAGCCAGCAGTTCAGACGATAACGTCAGACCTCCAGCCAGCAGCAAGCTATTCGCAAGTAGGCGCTTCATTATTGCTTCCTTGTTGTCGTTTCAGGCGATTCGCTCGCCAGCGTTTTACTAAAACGGCTTTTTTATAGATATTCCTGACCCAGCTTACTTATCGATTCCATTCATAAGCAGTCGGTAGTATCAAATATAAAAGTAGTTTGCGCAATATTTTGCCCAGCTTAGCAGGGATAAAAGCGTGACGTATGAAACACTTAGAGAATTATTTCGAGAAAAGAGATCAAAAGCGGGGCAATGCCCCGCTCTTTTTTGCCTATTTTTTAAGCAGCATTAAGCAAAATGCGCAACATTCTGCGAAGTGGCTCAGCCGCGCCCCATAATAACTGGTCACCAACAGTGAACGCAGAAATGTATTCTGGGCCCATGGTCAACTTACGGATACGCCCAACAGGAATGCTCAATGTACCGGTAACTTTTGCCGGTGTAAGCTCATGCATACTGGCTTCGCGCTCATTTGGAATCACTTTCACCCAATCATTGTGGGCAGCCAAAATCGCTTCAATCTCGCTGACTGGAATATCTTTTTTCAGCTTGATAGTGATCGCCTGGCTGTGACAGCGCATCGCACCGACACGCACACACAAGCCATCAATAGGCACTGGCTTTTCAGTCGTTCCCATAATTTTATTGGCTTCAACCTGAGCCTTCCACTCTTCACGACTCTGGCCAGAAGCCAATTGTGAGTCGATATAAGGGATCAAACTTCCCGCCAAAGGTGCGCCAAACTGTTCTTTTGGATAATCATCACTGCGGATAAATTCTGCCACCTGACGATCAATGTCCAAAATAGCCGTCGCTGGATCATCTAACTTGGCTTTTACATCGCTGTGAATAGCACCCATCTGGCTGATCAACTCACGCATATTCTGCGCACCAGCACCCGAAGCCGCTTGATAGGTTTGCGGAGCAACCCACTCAATCAAATCTTTTTCGAACAAACCGCCTAATGCCAACAACATCAAGCTAACGGTGCAGTTACCACCGACATAGGTTTTAACGCCGCTCTGAATGCCCGCTTCGATGACCTTATTGTTCACTGGATCAAGAACAATGATTGCATCTTCCGCCATACGTAATGAAGACGCAGCGTCGATCCAATAACCATTCCAGCCTGCTTCACGCAGCTTTGGATACACTTCTTTGGTGTAATCGCCACCTTGGCAGGTAATGATCACGTCTTGTGCTTTTAACGCATCAATATCAAACGCGCTCAACAGAGTACCGCAATCTTTACCAGCGAAATCTGGAGCTGCTTTACCCGCCTGAGAAGTGGTAAAAAATACCGGCTCGATCAGGTCGAAATCTTTTTCTTCTTGCATGCGCTGCATGAGCACAGAGCCCACCATACCGCGCCAGCCGACTAGGCCTACTTTTTGTAGAGACATGTTTTAAACCTTTGATCCTTATAGCAAAGCAGCAACAACTGCTTCGCCCATTTGTTCAGTGGAAACTTTTTCCATACCCGCCGACCAGATATCACCTGTACGTAAGCCTTGATCCAATACCTTGCTTACCGCCGCTTCAATCGCATCGGCTGCCGCTACTTCATTCAGTGAATAGCGTAACATCATCGCCGCTGACAAGATGGTTGCCAATGGATTAGCAATGCCTTGACCTGCGATATCCGGTGCCGAACCATGACATGGTTCGTACATACCTTTGTTGTCTTTATCCAACGACGCCGACGGCAACATACCGATAGATCCGGTGAGCATCGCTGCAGCATCCGACAGGATATCGCCAAACATGTTCCCGGTAACCATCACATCAAACTGCTTCGGTGCGCGAACCAGCTGCATCGCGGCGTTATCGACATACATGTGCGACAACTCGACTTCAGGATACTCTTTACCAACTTCAATTAAAATTTCGCGCCACAGTACAGTCACTTCTAATACGTTGGCTTTATCCACGGAGCACAATTTTTTATTGCGTTTCATCGCCGATTCAAATGCAACGCGAGCGATACGACGAATCTCAGATTCGTTATAAACGTAAGTGTTATAGCCTTCGCGTTCGCCATTTTCTAACACGCGAATGCCGCGTGGCTTGCCGAAATAAATACCACCGGTCAGTTCGCGTACGATCAAAATATCCAAACCGGAAACGACTTCTGGCTTCAAGCTAGAGGCATCGGCCAATTGCGGATACAAAATCGCTGGGCGTAAATTACCGAACAATTCCAAACCAGAACGCAAACCTAACAGGCCTTTTTCAGGACGTAATTCGCGATCTTCAAGGGTATCCCACTTAGGACCACCCACCGCACCCAACAGAATGGCGTCGGCTGCACGAGCTTTGCTCATGGTTTCTTCTGGCAGCGGCGTGCCGTGGACATCGTAAGCTGCACCACCGACCAAACCATTTTCTAGGGTAAGGCCGAGGTTAAATTTTTCGTTCACGGTGTTTAATACTTTCACCGCTTCGGTGACGATTTCTGGGCCGATACCATCGCCCGGTAACACGAGTATGTTTTTGCTCATTCTTTTCTCAACCTATATTTTCAATTCTGTATGGGCATATCCGGCTTTATTCGCCGCTAGCTTCAGGGCCTATCCGGCTTTATTCGCTACGAGATTCGGGGCGTATCCGGCTTCAGTCGCTGACCCGCCGTAAATCCGTCCTTGGAGGCTCGAGCTGCGCCATCCATGGCGCAGACGGTCAGCTCACTGAACCCGAATACACCCTTTATTCGATCTAAACCGAGATTAAAACGGTATAGAAATCCAATATTAAGCATCACTTAAAAACTGAAGCTGCATTCACCAGCAGACTACAGCGCTTAAAAATCATGAAACATTGTACAGACCAGGCGAATATCAACCAGCGTCAAAAAATACGGCTAATATTTCACAACTAGACTGCGACGTTTCAAATTACCAAACATTGTACCGTATTTGCTCGGCTGACCGTCTGCGCCATGGATGGCGCAGCCGAGACTCCAGGGATGGATTCACGTCGAGTCAGCGAGTAAAGGCGGTACAAATGTTCTGCAACCTAAAGCCTAACCAATATCAACCAGCGCCAAACAACCAAGGCGATTTCTCGCGACGATTCGCTTCATACGCACGAATGTCATCAGCGTCGATTAACGTCAAACCGATATCATCCAAACCATTCAGCAAACAATGCTTGCGAAAGCTGTCCACCTCAAATGGAATTGTTTCACCATCTGGCGTAACAATGGTCTGCGCTTCTAAATTAATTGTTAATTTATAACCTTCATTGGCTTCAACCGCTTTAAATAAACGATCAACGGTTGCTTCGTCTAACACGATTGGCAACAGACCATTTTTAAAGCTGTTATTAAAGAAAATATCGGCATAGCTTGGCGCGATGATGGTGCGGAAACCAAAATCTTCCAATGCCCAAGGCGCGTGTTCACGGCTCGAACCACAACCAAAGTTTTCACGAGCCAATAATACCGACGCACCTTCATAACGTGGTTTATTCAATACGAAATCAGGATTCAGCGGGCGACCACTGTTATCCGCATCCGGCTGGCCTTCATCCAAATAACGCAATTCATCGAATAAATTGGGGCCGAAGCCGCTGCGTTTAATCGACTTTAAAAACTGCTTAGGAATAATCATGTCCGTGTCGATGTTGGCACGATCCATTGGGGCAACAATGCCCTCTTGTACTGTAAATGGTTTCACTGTTATTCCCCTTAAAGTTCGCGAACATCGACAAAATGACCGGCAATCGCGGCTGCCGCTGCCATCGCAGGGCTCACCAAATGCGTACGACCGCCGTAACCCTGACGACCTTCAAAGTTACGGTTAGACGTTGAGGCACAATGTTCGCCATTACCTAATTTATCCGCATTCATTGCTAAACACATTGAACAACCAGGCTCACGCCATTCGAATCCAGCAGCAATAAATATTTCGTGCAGACCTTCTTCTTCAGCCTGAGCTTTTACTAAACCAGACCCAGGTACAACCAATGCTTGCTTCAAAGTAGCCGCCACTTTACGACCCTTGGCCACTTCAGCCGCAGCGCGTAAATCTTCAATACGGCTGTTAGTGCAAGAACCAATAAAGACGCGATCCAATTGAATATCGGTAATCGCTTGGCCCGGCGTTAAGCCCATGTACTTATAAGCACGTTCGAAACCAGAACGTTCTACATCATCTTTGGCGTCTTCCAACGTTGGCACACGACCATCAATGGTAGTGACCATCTCAGGTGAAGTCCCCCAAGTCACTTGTGGCTTAATATCTTCGGCGCGAATTTCTACAACTTTATCGAATACCGCGTCATCGTCAGACACTAAATCTTTCCAAGCAGCGGTTGCCGCTTCCCACTGATCCGCTTTCGGCGCATATGGGCGACCTTTTACATACGCCGCAGTGATGTCGTCATAAGCAACCATACCTACGCGAGCACCGGCTTCAATGGCCATGTTACACATGGTCATACGGCCTTCCATGCTCATTGAGCGAATAGCAGAACCGCCAAATTCCATCGCGCAACCGTTACCACCGGCGGTACCAATAATTCCGATCACATGCAAAACAACATCTTTACCTGTGATAGCTGCGCCAAGCTCACCTTCAACCTTGATCAACAAGTTTTTCATTTTGCGCTGAATCAAACACTGGGTGGCCATCACGTGTTCGACTTCTGACGTACCAATACCATGCGCCAAGGCTGCAAAGGCGCCGTGGGTTGCCGTATGCGAATCACCACACACCACGGTCATGCCGGGCAATGTCGCACCCTGTTCTGGGCCAACTACGTGCACAATACCCTGACGGATATCTTGCATTTTGAATTCGGTGATACCAAATTCATCGCAGTTTTCATCTAAGGTTTTCACCTGAATACGCGATACCGGATCTTGAATACCGGCAATGCCTGATTCACGTTCAAATGAGGTCGTTGGCACGTTGTGATCTGGTGTTGCCAAGTTGGCATCCAAACGCCAAGGTTTACGACCCGCAATGCGTAAGCCTTCAAAAGCCTGGGGCGAGGTTACTTCGTGCAGTAATTGACGGTCGATATAAATTAAGGCAGTGCCATCATCTCGTTCTTTAACAAGATGTTGTTCCCATAATTTGTCGTACAAGGTTTTCCCGGCCATGTGGATGACTCCTTCTATGCTCTGCGGGTTGCTATCACTGTGTACAGGATACCGCAGGCAGATAACAACTCAAATTCATATTATTTCTAGTTTGAATTCCAAATAGGAATACAATAAATTAAACACATTCTAAGGCGAGAATGGTTATGGATACGCAATCACTAAAAGCTTTCTTGGCTGTTGCTGGGCATCGTTCATTTTCTGCAGCCGGGGAAGATCTTCATCTAACCCAATCAGCGGTCAGTAAGCGCATTCAAATGCTAGAACAGCAAATTGGCGTTACCCTATTCGACCGCCACAATCGCACCATTAGCCTTACAGAAGCTGGCCATAACCTTCTTCCGCGAGCGCGCGCAATACTCGATTTAGTCACCGACACAGAACTCCATCTTGTAAATATGGAGGGCCAAGTCAGTGGGTATCTCTCACTTGCGACCAGCCATCACATTGGTCTGCATCGTCTACCACCAGTATTACGAGAATTCGTTCAACGCTACCCAAGCGCCCAACTCAATTTAGAATTCATGGGATCTGAGCGAGCCTATCAAGCCGTGACATTACGCCAAGTTGAACTCGCCCTAACGACGTTAGAGGAAAGTGATGCCGAAGACGTAGAGCAAATACCGCTATGGCAAGACACTATGGTGTGTGTCTGCGCTCCGGACCATCGCTTGGTTCAGTTAGAGCAAGTTACACTAGAGGATCTCGCCAGCACGCCTGCGATACTGCCGCAACCAGATACTATTACTTATCGTTTAGTCGACGAAGCCTTCCGCGAGCGCGGCTTGACCCTCAATGCGCCAATGCCGACCAATTACTTAGAAACCATCAAAATGATGGTGTCGGTCGGTATGGGCTGGTCACTACTGCCGCAAAATATGGTTGATGGCCAGCTCCACACACTAGTCTGGCCGGGCACCTCTCCCATTCGCCACCTAGGACTCATCCATTTAAAACACCGCACGCTCTCTAACGCAGCAAGAGCCATGATTGAGTTGCTAAATGATCATTAACGCAAACAATCCACGGCTAAACCCTAACAGTCATAATACATAGGCAATATTGACCCAACACAAGACAACTCGATCGTGCTAGCGTTAAGGTAATTGAAATACTTTGAAGCTTGGGAGAAGGTTATGTTGGACATCAACCACATTTTAGTCGTGCTGGATCAAGAACATCCCGAGCAATACGCACTCGACCGTGCTGTTTGGCTTGCCAAAGCAACCAATTCAGATCTCACATTAATGACTTGTGCATGGGACACCTATGGAGATGACAACGCCCGAATCGACGAAGCGACGCGCCACAGTATAAAAGGTGCGCTGAGCCAACGTGCACAAAGTTGGCTCGATAGCTTGCTCGAAGATCGCGATGTCGCCAATGTTACTGTGCGCACCGAAGTTCACTGGCAAAAGCATCTTCACGACGGTGCCATTGAATCTATACGCAATACAGATTTCGATTTGGTGATAAAAGGCACTCAACCGCACACATTATTGCAGCGGATATTTACACACACCGATTGGAATTTAATGCGCCATTGCCCAGCTCCAGTCATGTTGGTGAAATCGGCAACACCTTGGAAGCACAACCGTGTTCTTGCTGCGATCGACTCCACCTCGCGCGATACTGGCCATGAATTAATCAACGACAATATCTTATCCTTCGCGGAGCACTTGGCCGATCATTTTGAGACCGACCTACATTTAGCCAATGCCTACCCTATGGTGGCCGTAGCCTTTGCCATGGTTCCTGAAGTCACAGCCCCTGATGACATTCAAAAATACATTACCGAACAGCATGAAGAAGGCTGTGCCGCTTGGGCCAAGAAATTCAATATTGCTGATGATCATATTCATATTGGCGAAGGCGATACCGATGTAGTAATTGCCGATATCGCCAAAGAAACCGAAGCAGATCTTGTTGTTGTGGGCACTATCGGTCGTGGAGGATTAAGTGGAGTATTGATCGGAAATACCGCTGAAGCTTTAGTAGATAAACTCGAATGCGATATTTTAGTGATAAAACCACAAGATGGCGTACGCCCAGACATCTCTTAAGGAAGCCAGACATGGAAGCGCTCGCCGCAGGACGCTTGAAAGAAGAACTGGATGCAGCACTCACTCAGCATCCAAGAATGCAACTTCTACTAGAACGAGCCTTGCGTAGCGAGGCTGTCAAAACAGCCATTGTGCATCCGGTAACTTCCAACTCTCTAGCGGGTGCTTTGGCGGCGCATAATTTAGGTCTTATTGACGCTATTTTAGTAGGCCCAGAAGAGCGCATTATTCAATGTGCTGCTGACAACAACCTCGATATTAGCGCCCTCCCCATACACAATAGTGAGCACAGCCATCACTCCGCCGAAGTAGCCGTGTCATTGGTACGACAAGGCGCCGTGAATGCGTTGATGAAAGGGGGTCTATCGACCGACGAATTGTTGGGTGCCGTCCTCGATAAAGTGAACGGTATACGTACCGAACGGCGTATAAGCCACGTATTTTATCTGGATATTCCGCTATATCACAAAGCCTTGCTTGTTACCGATGCGGCAATCAACATTCAACCAAGCCTGCGTGATAAAAAAGACATCGTCGCTAATGCCATAGATCTGGCTCACCATATTGGTATTTCTTGTCCAAAAGTCGCTATTTTAAGTGCCGTTGAAAAAGTAAACCCTGATATACCTAGCACCATAGAAGCAGCGGCTCTGTGTAAAATGGCAGACCGCAAGCAAATTATTGGTGGATTATTAGATGGCCCATTGGCCTTTGATAATGCCATTAACCGCGAGGCTGCATTAGAAAAAGGCATTGAATCTGAGGTTGCCGGTGATGCAGATATATTATTAGCACCCGACCTAGAGGCAGGTAACATCCTCGCCAAGCAATTAATGTACTTAGGCAATGCACTCGCAGCGGGTGTGCTTGTCGGGGCGAGAGTTCCAATTATTCTTACTAGCCGAGCCGAAAAAACCGCAGGACGGATATTATCTTGCGCTCTTGCCCAAGCAGCAGCTCAACCTCTAACAATATCGATTTAACGGCGCGATGCATTAAACCTCGTAATTTTTCTGTGATTAGCTATCCTAAATTAACGAGAGTAATTTACGCACCAAGACTTATCGTCGCGCTTCATGCCAGTGCATAATTTTCTGAACCATATTATTCCACTGGCGTCACATACAGACGCACTCTATTTTCTAAATTTCACAACAATCGTTCACACAACATAAAACGCTGATTTCTAAGCTTATTTCTAATTCAAAAAGCAAAATACATAAAAAAAACATTATTAATTGTTTTTTGGAACAACCATTGCAACGCACTATTAGGCAGCAAATCGGCAAAGCAAATACATCGTTTTTACGAATACAATTTCGTGAATTCCAGGCAGGAGACGCTTTATGTCGAACGACTGGCAAGACACAATTAAGTTTGCGCAAAATTTCCGACGTGAACTGCACCGTAATCCAGAGCTATCTTGGCAGGAACTACAAACAGCTAATACGGTTAGAGAAGCATTAACCGAGCTAGATATTCGCTGGCGCACGTGCGCGGCTACCGGCACGGTCGCCTATATCAATGAATCTGGCACTGCACCAGCTATCGCTTTACGTGCCGATATCGATGCCCTACCCATCGTAGAAGAAACCAATAAAGAATGGTCATCAAATAATCCAGGCTGCATGCATGCCTGTGGTCACGACGGCCACACAGCTACATTAATTGCTACTGCACGCTGGTTAAAACAACACGAAGACGAACTCGAACGCCAAATAGTTCTTATTTTTCAGCCTGCCGAAGAAGGCGGCCATGGTGCACGTGAAATGATAAAGGACGGCGCATTAAAAGGCGTAAGCGAAATTTATGGCTGGCACAATTGGCCGGCCATGCCATACGGTACGATGGCCTGTCCGGATGATATTGTAATGTGCGGTAATGGTACCTTTACTATTCGTTTAATCGGCAAAGGCGGTCATGCGAGTCAGCCTGAAGCCTGTGCTGATCCACTGCTCGCTGCCAGTGCCGTGACCATTGCTCTGCAACAAATTTGCAGTCGTCGTATAGCACCGCAACAAACAGCAGTAGTCAGTGTGACTAAATTTCAAAGCGGCGATGCACTAACAGTGACACCACAATACGCCGAACTTGGCGGCAGTATTCGTGTACCCGACGAAGCAACTCGGACTCTTATTAATAATTTAATTACCGAAATTGCCACACAAACCGCTGGTGCTTATGGCGTTAAATGCGAGATAGAACACACTCCCCGCTACAGCGCGACCATTAACCATGAAAAACAAGCGACAACAGCGCGCTTAATATGGTCGCAATTGCATGGCGACGCAGGTTTAGCGCATGGCCAAGCAACCCCTATTATGGCCTCTGAGGATTTTAGCTACTATTTAAATGCCATTCCTGGCGCATTTGCGCTGATGGGCAGTGACGATGGCAAGGGGCATAACATGCCCTGCCACAGCCCTTACTACGATTTTAACGACCGCTTAATTGCTGACGTTTGTCGCTGGTTTTGCCGCTTAAGCGGTATGCGGACACCACCCTAGCCCCAGCCTTTTTTAAAACTCGCTTTAACACGATATTTTTTAAAAAAGGAAATCTTATGACTATTTTCGAACAGCGCGAATCTGCGATTCGTGGCTATAGCCGCGTATACCCTGTTGTTTTTGATAAAGCCCAAAATGCTCGTCAAACAGACGATCAAGGCAAAGAATACATCGACTTTTTCTCCGGCGCCGGCGTACTCAATTTTGGCCATAATAACCCCTTAATGAAGCAAGCCATGATTGATTATTTGCAAAGCGACGGCGTGCTCCATAGCCTCGATATGCAAACCAAAGCCAAAGCTGAATTTATGCAGGCATTTACCGACATTATTTTAAAACCGCGAAATATGCCGCATAAAATGCAATTTATGGGGCCAACCGGCACCAATGCGGTAGAGGCAGCAATGAAATTAGCGCGCCGCGCCACAGGGCGAACTGAAATTTTAGCCTTCAGCCGCGGCTTTCATGGCATGACCTTAGGTGCACTTGCAGCAACGGCAAATCAATATTTCCGCGGCGCTGCTGGCGTGCCATTAACACATGTCAGCCATACGGCATTCGGCTGCGAAAAACCTTGTGTAGGCTGCAAGCAAAACTGTGGTTTAGATAGCTTAGAAGCATTACGCAATCGCTATCTTGATCCGTCTAGCGGTCTGGCCGCACCCGCTGCCATTTTATTAGAAACCATTCAAGCCGAAGGTGGTGTCAATGTTGCCGGTAAAGAATGGATTAAAAAAGTCGAGGCATTAGCCAAAGAACTTGGTGCCGTATTAATAATCGACGACATTCAAGTCGGCTGTGGCCGCACAGGCTCGTATTTCAGCTTTGATGATCTCGATATTGAGCCGGGTATCGTGTGTTTAGCCAAAGGCATTGGTGGCGCAGGAACGCCCATGGCAATGAATCTCGTACATCCTGATTTAGATAAGCTTTGGTCACCCGGTGAACATACAGGTACTTTCCGTGGCCAAAACTTGTCGTTCGTCGCCGGTAAAGTGGCATTAAGCTACTTTGAAAACGATGAATTAATGAGCGAAGTAAAACAAAAAACAAAGCAAATGAAAGAAGCCTTACAGCCATTATTAAAAAGCGACGGCAGCCTGCAATTACGCGGTAAAGGCATGGTCATGGGATTGGACGTCGGTAGTGGCGAGCGCGCCTCCGCTATTGTGCAAAAATGCTTTAAAGATGGTCTTATTATTGCGGCCTGCGGTACCGGCGGACGGGTATTAAAACTTATCCCACCGCTCACTATTCCACAAGAAGATCTCGTCGCTGGCTTAAATATTTTAATCAATGCCACTCGCTCAGTGATGGAGGAAGCCGCATGATTAAACGTGATGATATGACTTTCCCGGCAGAAGAATATGAACGCCGTTTGGGTGATTTGCGCGCTCGCATTGCCGAGCGCCATTTAGACGCGGTAGTAATTTCTGATCCAGAAAATATTATGTATTTAACCGATTACCAAACAACCGGTTATTCCTTCTTCCAAGCCTTAGTTGTACCGCTGGAAAAAGAACCATTTATGATTACGCGGGCACTGGAAGAATCGAATGTGATTGCGCGTACCTGGGTGGAGGTCACCCGCCCCTACCCAGATACCGGTGATGCCATCCAAATGCTGGTCGATGCCCTGCGTGAATTTGGTTTATCGAATAAGCGTATTGGCTACGAGCGCAATAGCTATTTCTTCCCGGCATATCACCAAGATGTGATACACACCACGCTAAAAGACGGCAAGTTACTCGATTGCTTTGGCATTGTGGAAGAAGGCCGAGTGTGTAAATCATCGGTTGAAATTGAATTAATGAAAAAAGCTGCCTTCGCGACCGAGGCCGGCATGGCGGCAGGTATTGCAGCCTGCCATGCCGGCGCTACCGAAAATGAAATTGGCGCGGCAATCAGTGCCGGCATGTTCTGCGCTGGCGGCGAGCCTCCGGCGGTAATGCCCTATGTAACCTCTGGCCCGCGCACTATGATTGGTCATGCCACATGGGAAGGCCGAGTTATTCAACCCAACGAGCATATATTCCTGGAAGTCGGCGGTTGTTATCGCCGTTACCACACCGCCATGATGCGCACTGTGGTACTGGGTGAATTAACCGATTCTATGTACAAAGCTCAAGAAACGATGAAGCAGGCATTAAATGCCGTGCATCGTATGGTGCAACCGGGCATGACGGTATCTGACGTCGATAACATGGTACGCAACATTATTACCGACAACGATATTGGTGCCCGCTTAATTACCCGCTCGGGTTACTCTATTGGTATCGCCTTTCCACCTAGCTGGGATGAAGGCTACATCGTTAGCCTAAAACAAGGTGAGTCGACCGTTTTGAAAGAAGGCATGACCTTCCACGTAATTCCTTGGATGTGGGGCGTTGATGGCGATAAAACCTGCGGTATTTCCGATACCATTTATATTACCGATGACGGCTGCCGTTCATTCTTCGATATGGATCGCGACTTTAGCGTCAAGCCCAACGACGCGGAAAAACCCCAGTTAATAGGCATAAACGATATTAAAATGCCAAAATCGGAACCAAAAAAACCAGAATCTATCGAACTGCCTACTTCCAAAGAAAACGCTAAATCAGCAAAGAAAAAAGGAGAAAGCTATGTTAACTCCTAACAACCCAACCACGGGAGAGGCGCTTCCCATCTTCCCGTCCTTAGATGCAACGAAAGCTAAACGTATTGTTGGCATGGCGGTGACCGCCGCCCCATTATGGGCGGACACGCCGATTGCCGAGCGCGCCGATGCGTTGCGCCGCGTCGCCAAATACCTACGCGATGCCAAACATGAATTAGCTCGGCTGATGGCCGAAGAAATGGGAAAACCCCTACGCGAAGGCCTAGCCGAGGTCGAAAAAAGCGCAGGATGCGCAGAGTATTATGCCGATAACGGCGCGCAGTTTTTAGCCGCAGAAACGCTCGCCTCTGACGCCTCACATAGTTATGTTAAATATCAGCCACTCGGCACAGTGTTGGGGATTTTGCCTTGGAATGCACCGGTATGGCTGGCGTTGCGTTTTATGGCTCCGGCACTGATGGCGGGTAATACCTGCATTATGAAGGCCGACCCGAATGTCCCGCGCACCGCGGTTGCCTTAATTGCTGCATTCCATGAAGCGGAATTACCCGGTGGCGTTGCACTGAATCTGCCAATCACCACGGATCTTATTGGCGAAATAATTGATCATCCCGGTATTAAAGCCGTGTCGTTCACCGGTTCGAGTAATGCCGGCAAAAAGGTTGCCGCGCGCGCCGCAGCAGGCCTTAAACCCGCCGTTCTCGAACTGGGAGGGTCTGACCCTTGCATCGTACTGGCAGACGCCGATTTAGAAAAAGCGTGCGATATTATTACCCTATCGCGGCTAATTAATGCAGGCCAATCTTGCATCTCGGTAAAACGCGTTATCGTCGAAGAGGCCGTTTACGACGATGTATGCGAACGCCTATATCAACGTTTTAGTCAGAAAACCTTAGGCGACCCGCGCAAAGAATCTGACTCCCTAGGGCCGATTGCACGCGAAGATTTACGCCTTGGTTTGCATGATCAAGTGAAACGCACCATCGATGCTGGCGCCCGTTGCTTGTGCGGCGGAGACCTGCCCCAAGGCGATGGCTTCTTCTACCCAGCCACCTTGCTACTCGACGTCATGCCCGGCATGGCTGCCTTTGATGAAGAAACCTTCGGGCCGGTACTGGCAGTGAGTAAAGCGCGTGATTTAGACCACGCACTGGAACTGGCCAACACCACCGCATACGGACTTGGGTCGAGCATTTGGACGACGGACGAAAATAGCATTGAACGCGCTATTTATACGCTGCAAGCGGGTCAAGTCGCCGTGAACGGCATTGTAAAAACAGACCCTCGATTACCCAGCGGCGGTATCGGACTGTCTGGCTACGGACGCGAACTTGGACCCCAAGGGATTCGTGAATTTGTGAATGTAAAACAAGTTTGGATTGCATAATTAACGACTATCGCACTGGGCAGGAGCAGTCCTTCCCAATGCATATGATGGGCAAGCACAGCGAAGCAACAAGAATAAATAGCAATTCTAGCTGTACCATAAGTTCGCTGGCTTTTATGCTAGGGGTCTATTTTACAGATTTAACGACCAACATTAGTTGCCTATGTCTAAACGCTTATTACTTGTCGCCCATGCGCCTTCAGAAAACTTACGCCGCTTAGTCGAAGCTATGTCCGATGGCTTTGAAGAAGCCGAATGCGAAGACGTAAGTTGGGAAGTAAAATCGCCCTTCGATACCGACGCGTACGACGTGATTACTAGTCAGGCAATCGTGTTATTAACGCCCGAAAATTTAAGCTACATGAGCGGCGCACTAAAGGATTTTTTCGACCGTGTTTACTACCCCTGCTTAGAAGTTACCCAAGGCTTACCGTGCGCAGCTCTGATTCGTGCAGGGCATGATGGCACAGGCACCCAAAATGCCCTATCGACTATAACGACAGGTCTAAGATGGCGCTGGGTACAGGATCCGATTATTTGCCAAGGCGAATGGCAAGATGATTTTCTTCTGCAAGCACGGGAATTAGGAACCGCGATGGCGATGGCACTCGATCAAGGCATTATTTAATTCGAGCATAAATTTTGGGCGTAAAAAAACCGGGCAAGCCCGGTTTAAAAGGGGGAGCAATCAGTAGCTAGTCAGAGAAATCAAACAAAGACTAACTGCGATGTAAGAGCAATCCCTTGATCCAAAAGTTCCCATGGCGAGTTTTAAATTGCATTTAAATGATTCGGCGCACGCCTTTTTTCGTTAACATTTCCTCTATTTCCGCCAAGCACGCTGGATCGTCAATTGTTGACGGTGCAACATACTCCTCACCATTAGCAATACTGCGCAACACTTTACGTAAAATTTTACCTGAACGAGTTTTTGGTAAACGCTGCACCACAATAGCATGATGGAAACTTGCCACGGCACCGATTTGATCACGCACCCGCTGAATTAGCTGTAATTCGAGTTCATCGTCATCAATCGTAATGCCATCTTTTAATAACACTAATCCCATAGGCTCCTCGCCTTTAAGATCGCTGTTTTGACCAATAACAGCGCATTCAGCCACCGCATCATGCCCTGCTAAAACCTCCTCCATTTCGCCGGTAGACAAGCGGTGGCCCGCGACATTAATAATGTCGTCGGTACGCCCCTGCACAAACAAATAGTGTTCGTCATCTAAATAACCACCGTCACCGGTAATGTAGTAGCCCTTATAGGTATTTAAATAACCTGATTCAAAACGGCTATGATCACCCCAGATCGTTGGTAAGCACCCTGGCGGCAAGGGTAATTTAATCGCAATACTGCCCTGTTCATTTGCTGCAACTGGCTTACCTCGGGAGTCTAAAATTTCGACATTAAATCCTGGCGAAGGTCTCGTAACAGACCCTGCTTTTACCTTAGTTAATCCCAGCCCTACATGATTACCTGCAATTGCCCAACCGGTTTCTGTTTGCCACCAGTGATCGACCACAGGTTTCTTCAGATGCTCAACAACCCACTCATAGGTCGGCGGATCAAGGCGCTCACCCGCCATAAAAATCGTCTCAAGCTTACTTAGATCGTATTGCTCGGCGAGCTTACAATCTGGGTCTTCTTTACGAATCGCACGAAATGCTGTCGGCGCAGCGAACAGCCCCTTAACACCGTGTGCTTCACATACTTTCCAAAATGCACCAGCATCTGGAGTTCTTACCGGCTTACCTTCATAAAATACAGTGGTACAGCCCGCCAACAATGGCGCGTAAACAATGTAAGAGTGCCCAACCACCCAACCAACATCCGATGCCGCCCAAAACACATCACCAATGCCCATGTCATAAACCGAGGCCATGCTGTATTTCATGGCAACGGCGTGGCCGCCATTATCGCGTACGACCCCTTTAGGCTTGCCAGTCGTGCCCGAGGTATAAAGCACATATAGGCTATCGGTAGACTTAACGGCAACACAATCGGCGGGAGTGACGTTATGCACGGCCTCTTCCCACGTAATATCCATATGAGGCACAAGCTCACATTGACACTGCTCTCGCTGGACGATAATGCAGGTTTCAGGTTTTGCCGTGGCCATTGCGATTGCATCGTTCAAAATCGGCTTATAAGGAATAATCTTATTGACCTCAATACCGCACGAAGCCGACACAATGACTTTAGGTTCGGCATCATCAATTCGCACAGCCAACTCGTGTGGGGCAAATCCGCCAAACACCACAGAATGAATCGCCCCCAAACGCGCACAAGCCAACATAGCGATAGCGGCCTCTGGAATCATGGGCATATAGATAATGACGCGATCGCCTTTGCCAACACCTTGGCGCTTTAGCCCTCCGGCAAAATGTGCAACCTCTGCGGTCAGCTCTTTGTAGCTATAACTACGCTGATTGCCGGTAACAGGTGAATCGTAAATTAACGCAGTTTGCTCTCCACGACCCTGTAGTACGTGATAATCCAACGCTAAAAACGCGGTATTTAGCTCGCCATCGGCGAACCAACGGTCAATGCCATTTTCATCTTTCGAAAGAATCTTGGTGGGTTGCTTAAACCACTGAATTTCCTGCGCTTGGCGCTTCCAAAACGCTTGTGGATGCTCCAGCGCTTCGCGATATTCTTCTTGATAACTCATAAACACCTCCGTTCGTATTATGACCTTACGCTAGGTGCATGCAGGTGAGTATTCGACCAAAGATAGTGTTAACTATGCCACGTTTTCGCTAACTCCTGTTTACGCCGCTGGCACTCCGCCAAGATACGGGTTTTGTCTTCGACGCTGGCGTTGTGCCAAGCTAGGATTTCCGCAAGCGAGCGTCCACAGCCAACACAGACATCGTTGGCATCTAAGCAGCAGTTACGAATGCAAGGACTGCCAATTTGGGAGGTATTGTCAGTAGGATCAGACATCGACATCCTTCTACAAGAAAAAGCTCGACAGTTAAGATCACTTGAGACGGCGACGAGGTCAAGTTCATCAGAAATACCGCCCAGATAGTTCTAATTAATCGAATGATATCCTCGATATAACTCAATATTCGTTCGAATTAATAAGCGATATTCTCATCAAATACTAAATCTACCAATCAAACCGAGGGCATCCAAATGATCTACTTACGTCCAGCTAAACAACGTGGTGCAGCCAACTTTGGTTGGTTAGAAAGCAATCACAGCTTCTCGTTTGGTAACTACTATGACCCCAAACACATGGGGGTTTCGGTGCTTCGCGTCATCAACGACGATTTCGTTATCGCTGGCGCGGGTTTCCAAGAGCACGGCCATCGGGATATGGAGATTATTTCCTACGTACTTGAAGGCGCAATTGAGCATAAAGACAGCATGGGCAATAGTTTCGTAGTACCCGCTGGCGATATACAGCGCATGAGCGCGGGAACTGGCATCACCCATTCAGAGTTCAACCACTCTAAAACAGAGGCCATGAAGTTTTTACAAATCTGGATTACGCCTAATAAAACCGGCATCAAACCTAGTTATGAACAAAAAGCAGTACCGCAAAATGGCTCCCTGACCCCGCTGGTAACAGCCGATGGGCGTGAAGGCAGCTTAATGATGCATCAAGATGCTGCGATGTATCGCTTAGTTCTTCAACCAGGTGAAAACATCGCACTTGATAGCGGCGAACGAATTGGCTATCTGCACATAATATCCGGCAGTTTGACGGTAAATAGTAACCAACTTATACAGGGGGATGCGATGGGCGTTAAAGACGAAATATTGGAAGCGCTAAATACCGGTAATAGTGAATTGACGGCATTGTGGTTTGATTTACCACGAGGAAATTTTCCGAGCTAAATTGGCTACAGAAATTACGTTAAATTACGCGAGAAATAAGACCAACTCAAAATATAGAGCACCTAAATCGGCGAGATCTTAGGTGCCCTAACCCATCAATCTCGCTCGTGCGTAGGAATAACAAAAATTGGACACGTTGATTTATGCAAAACCCCTTCACTAACACTACCCACAAGAAGCCGATACATAGCGCCGTGGCCGTGCGTGCCTATAACAATCATGTCTGCTTCAAGCTTTGTCGCTTCAGCTAGAATTGTATCCACCGTCACGCCTTGGATAAGAAGTGCCGTGGTATCTATACCTGTATTACGAAATCTATCGGCAATCGCCTGAATTTGCCGATGCTCTTCATGAAATTTCTTCGACATATTATCACGAACAGTTTGCGGACCTACGTCCATCCCTACGAACTCAGGATCAGGTGCAGCAACGTGTAAAAGCCATACCTTCGCAGACAGTGCCTTAGCGATTTTTTCAGCCTCGACCAATACCGTTTCGCCCGACTCTGACAAATCCACAGCAACCATTATCTTCATAATTTTCTCCATAACTGCCCTTCTAGTTCGAACTGCCTTCATCTGAAGATCGCGACAGTGCGCACTTAGAGAGTAAAAACATATTGAAGAAGAACCAACAAGCAAAGGTCCTTCATAATCATGAACCTGAAAGTATCAGACTTCCGTAACAAAAGACTATGGCATTTTGCTCATTTTTTCTTAGCGGACATCAACAGAAAACGCTAAGTACAAAAGACAAGTACAAAAGACAAGTACAAAAGACAAGTATAAAAGCCTTTATCTTGCGTTCTGTTGTAATACATAAAGATCGAGTTTTTGATCAATGAGGTAATGAATGGCGTGTTCAAACGTACCTAGCTGCAATTGATCTTGATAGTTAATCACGACCATTGACGTTTGGTTGTAGTTGTATGGCTTAAATTTAGGCATAAGAACCACTCCATGTGAGAGGCTCTAGTTTATCAAAAATAGACGTGAGAAATAGGTTTTTCTACAGCCTTAGCCCATATTAAAGGGCAAATTGTTTTTAGCGCGAAGCGCGTTAATTTGTCCAGCCGCTTGCGACGCCTTTAAATGCCTTGTTAAGTGTATTTCAGCAAAGAATTCTGAATGTTTTTAAGACCTTCAACAAAACTATTTGAACTTAATCGATCGACAGGATTACCCCAAGGTTCATCAAGTGATGTATTTAGTACATATACTACCCACTCACCAGACACCGATACTTCATCTCCGTAGAATCCGAAATCGATATTTACTGGCTTGGTTTTATGCTTGAAGAACATTAAGTCTTCTCTTGGTTCCAATGCTGCCGAAAGATGTGTTTCACCAGCAGCTATTTCCAATATCTGATCTGGATCGTATACAAACCATTTATCAGTATTTATTTTAATCATGGCTTTGCATAACGCCTAGAGAATGCGCAGCTGCTGTCGCATTGCTTGACTCACTATGTGTATATGCGCAATACTTTATACACATTGGTAGATTATACATAGCGAGGCCGAATATGCGAACCAATATTGATATAGACGACAAACTGATGAATGACGTGCTAAAGGCTACTGGCCTAACAACCAAAAAGGATGTGGTGGAGCTTGGCCTTAAGACCTTGATAAGGTTAAAGAAACAAGAGGGTATAAAGAGCTTTCGAGGCCAGCTGAAGTGGACGGGTGATCTGGATGAGATGAGAAGCACCACATGATTGTTGTGGATTCCAGTGTATGGATAGACTATTTCAGTGGCACTGATAATAAGCAGACGGACAAGCTTGATAATGTTCTTGGCCTTAAACCGGTGGCTATTGGAGACTTGATACTGACGGAGGTATTGCAAGGCTTTAGACATGATAAAGACTACAAGGCTGCTAGAGCGTTATTTGAGGATGTTACCATTTTCGAAATGCTAGGCACTGACATGGCACTAAAGAGCGCAGATAACTTCCGAGCTTTAAGAAAAAAAGGAGTTACTGTGCGAAAAACTGCTGATGTGATTATTGCTTCCTTTTGCATCGAGCGAAAACTTCCTCTTCTTTTTTCTGACAAAGATTTCAAGCCATTTGTGAAGCACTTGGGGCTGGCAGAGGCTTGAGATACACATAACTAGCCTGTAGAAAAACCTATTTAAAAGCCGTTTCTTCAAGCTGCTTCCTTTATTAATGATCCAATTCCAAAATTATTAAAAATTGAATCTACTTTCGAATTATCTTGGCGATATTCTAGCTTTTTAGATAATTAATCTTCTAAGAGCCGCTATCACGCTCAACATCCGCTTTATCTTGCCAATTCACCGTACCGCATGATCTTTTCTATGTTGTGAATCATGCAGTATAACTGCCATTGGCCTTGAACTTTCGCTTTGCCGCGCAAGCCAAACCGTTTCAGGCCTTTATTGGTTCCTATATTGGCAAAGACTGGCTCTACTGTCGACATTCGATGGCTATAAAAGTGCTTACCATGATCACTGTCCGCTCTGGGTTACTCGCATCATCCCTGATGCTCGCCCTTTCAGGGCTAGCGTACCAATTTGTTCCCGACAAATTGGTCATCCAATCTGTATACGTGGGTTTGCGTTTGTCGTTGATGGTGAAGGAGACTTGTCGTCCTGCGCCTTTGCGATGGTTCGCAGCTTCGGGGTTTTCCATGCATTCATGTTTTAAGTTGCAGTATCTACATTGCAATAATCGACCTTCGAAGAAGGCTTTGGATTGCCCACTTTCACTCAAGCGTTCACCACGAAAACTGAGCTTTTCTCCTGCGGGGCAATAGCAGGTCATTGCCGTTGGATCGAACTTAAACTCTGTGGCTGGGATAACGTTGCGACGTTCGCTCTTTGGTTTTTCTTGATGACGCTTGCCGTACTTTTTCTTTTGATCTTGGAACTTTGGATCACGCGAGCGGAACTGATTGTCAGGGATGTAGGCATCTATTTTATTGTTATGCAGGTACTGCATTTGTTATTCGTTTCATCCCTGACACTCACCCTTCGGGCCAGCCTGCGGCTGTTCAAATTCATTCCAGATGAATTTGTCATTCGCAAAGCCAGCATCAGCAGTTACTGTGACTTTGTAGCGACCTGCATAAACGTCTTTTCTTATCCCTAGTCTCTGATAGCGATCCTTGATGTTTTCCAGTACAGGCTTGAGTGTATGGTGTTCTTGGCCTTCGCCGAAGGCTTGCGCATCAATAATGATTTGGTGTTTTCGATCAACGGTTGCCACACCGTTATAGCCTTGGATTGTGCCTTTACTGGTCGTCATTTTTCCCGACTGATTGTCGGTAATATTACTTTTTACTTGACCACCATGGATGGTGGAAATGCAGTTTTGGCAGGAGCATTAAACTGCCTTTTGGCCGTTTACCCTGCCTATCTGACCGCCATGGATGGCGGAAATGCAGGTTTGGCAGGAGCAATAACCTGCCTTGGGGCTGCTGTCTTTAGGAATTGATCGACCTTATCAAACGCTTTATTTAAGGTATCGAGAGTCTGCTGGCTTCGGCGTTGTCGTTCTACAGTATCAGGATCTTGTTTATCAAATTTCTTATGTTCGTTTAAGCAACGACGAATCTGGCGTTTTAATTTATCACGTTTATCTTCTAGCTCTTTTAACGTGCCAGACCATTCTTTCGCGGCATTAGATGGCATTTTACAACCATCAATGGCGAACAGCTCATTGCCCAATAAACCTTGCTGATGACAGACTAATAGGATCTGTTCAAACAATTCTTCAATGGCTTTGGGGTAGCTACTGACGAAACTGGCGATGGTGGTGAAATGCGGTACGCTATCGCATGACAGGGCTTTAAAGATGATATTAGTTTCACAGCACCACTGAATTTCTCGACTCGAAGTGATGCCTTTAGAGTAAGCGAATAAAATTATTTTTAATAAAATCGCAGGATCGTAAGCTGGACGGCCACCATCATCATTTTTGTAGTTTGGATTAAAGATGGAGAGATCGAGTTTTTGATCAATAAGGTAATGAATGGCGTGTTCAAACGTACCTGGTTGCAATTGATCTTGGTAGTTAATCACGACCATTGACGTTTGGTTGTAGTTGTATGGCTTAAATTTAGGCATAAGAACCACTCCATGTGAGTGGCTCTATTTTATCAAAAATAGACGTGAAAAATAGGTTTTTCTACAGCCTCAACGCTTGCAGCATGCGCGCCCATGGAATGGAGCCGAAGGCGCAATGTAGTGGGCGTCGCTGTGCCTGCACTAGTTATGAAGATAGCTTAAATCTCTCGAAAACTTTTGCAGCCACTTGTCCCAGCCCAGCGATGGTATTCTCCGTGTGTTGCATTGGGGATATCTCATCGTCTTGATCCCACATTCCCCAGCTTTCCTTAGCTGCGTCATACTCTGTTTGGCTATCTCTCAGATATTTCTCAAAAAGTTTTGAGTCTGATTTACTCAAATAGAGCTTCAATTTATGGCCAATGGAATGAAGTTCTTTAACTAATCGCATGATCTCTTCGTCTGCTTCGTGAAGCCCAAGCCCAGACATCGAAAATTTCTCCTCGTACTCGCCTTTCAAATAATGGTCAGCAATAAAACGTACGCGAGAAACGGTTTCGAAGAATAGCTCTTTAGCCCACACTTCCTTTTCCCAGCGCCATTCTCTACGTTTTAATCGAAATGGGAAAAATGAGTTTGTTAACCAAGCCCCAACGACCACGCCAAGAAGCGGCAACCCCATGAAGGGTAGAATGTAATTTGTAACGAGCTGAAGAAAATTATCCAAAGTCATAATTTCTCATTTCTGGACATCTCAGCCATCCTTCATAACAGGTTATTAGTGTGCGTGCGCATTTATCCTAGGACACTCTTTCGAGGTTTCCTAGATAACTCTTTGACTCAATTGAAGAATCATCCATAACTCAAAATTCCCTTCTAGAAAAACGCGCACGCCTGTTATTTCGGCTAAGGCTTGCACATAAACTTGCAAACCAAATTCATAAGCTGCTGATTCACATGAAGTTTACGTTACCCCGCTCCGGCAAAACGAGCAAGCACGAAAACAATGCGTGCCTTATTTACACGATTTGCCCAAATCATACTGGTTGGATGCCTATGCGATCTTTACATTCAGTCGCTCTCTCCCCACAGCTGTTCATCTATTTCTTTCATAATAAAGGCGTTACTACGGATATTGCGGGCGACGTTTTCGGCTTCCATTTGGCTGTAGCCATGTAGGTTAAAACTGGTGTGTCCAGCGGGTTCGCCGTGGTAGCTGAGTTTAATATTAATCAACCAAGTGTCGTGGCCGTCGGCAGGTTTGAGTTCGACCGCGGCCATTAGCTGGCCTTCAAGGCGTTGGATATAGCAGGTGGTTTCTTCGCTCATGAATACACACCTGAATATAAGGTTAATGCGTTATTCATTATAGCGTGACCAATAAAGGCCGTTTCGGTGTCTAAAACTACCGGTTCGAATTGTACATCGTCAGTGTTCATGATTTTTAATCGCAGGGTTTAATCTGGGTGTTTGGTTTTGTTTTTTAGTCTTAGATCGACGGCGTGGCGAACTTCTGTGTCTTCATCATCCCGCATGGCTTCAAGTGCGGATAACGGCGCATTGGCGACGGCTTCGAGGCGAACGGTCCAGTCGAGGTCTTTTAATAATCCAATCACGTCTTCGCCTTGTAAACGCGAGGCAACGATACGGCGAACTTCAGGTTCGTGATCCGTGGCCATCAGTACCAAGCTTTCTTCCGGTAAACGTTCGGCAACGAATTTGCGTACCTGACGGTCGGCATCGCGGATAAAACGGAATAACCGCCCTTCTGGTAGCCGTCTAACAACATAGGCTCGCACTAAATAATCAGGGTCGGTCGCCATCTGTTCAAGCTGCTCTAACGGCAGGCGGTCGGCGACGGTAATGCGTACTTCGCGATCGGGGTCTTTCATCAGTGCGGTGAGTTCTTCACGCGGCAGGCGATATGCAACAGCGCGGCGTACGGCTTCATCGGGATCGCGGATCATGGCAGACAGTTTGGTTAAGGGTGCATAGCGCACGGCAATGGCGCGGCGCTCCCAGAATCCGTCATTGAGATACTGCGCCGACAATTCAGGATTAAAGCGCAGAAAGCGGTCTATCTGGCGCCCGCTATCAACGGCTATGCATACGTCTCCCGGCGTACATCGGCCACTGAGCAGTAAATTACAGCGGAACTGGCAATGGCGGCAGTCGCCGGTAGGAGTCAGATCACCATCATCAGTCATCGCCGTAGCACTCCGCGAAGACCAGCCCAGACGCCTGCGCTGGATTGCTGGTGAGTTTTGAGCAGTGTTCGCTGGAATCGACAAGATAGACATTAAAATCACTGCCTTCACTGAAGGGGGTAGCACCGCTTATGTCGTCGTCCATGGCCCAAGTCATATGTATGCCTTGATAGCGTTGCCGTAACTCAGCAAGTGCTTGCTCAGTTAATCCCTGCTGGCGAATAAATTCAGACATAGACTGGATATCGGCTTCACTGATCATGATGCATTCTCCCGGCGTGAGTTATTGGCTGATGTCATTTCTGAACGGTATATCAGGTTGGCCAACCACGGCGGTGGGCCGTTGCTAATCACCTGCTGAAACTGTGTCAGGCACTGTGGCGCAGGTTGCGGGCTACCGACTTTTAGTGGATGTATTCCAGCGCGTACTAAGCTGGCCGCAGCACTGGCGCCGATGGTGAGCGCATACACAACATGGCAATCGTCAACGAGCGCGACCTGCTTTTCGAGGCGTTCTGCGGCGGTGATATTGCTACGCCGACGATCAGGTTCACGTACATCAATCAGGCAAATGTCGTGCGCTGATACCTGATAAATCAGAAAATGGCAGCAGTTGCCAAACGCGGCATCAATCCGATCCCCCCGATTAGAGGCACAGGCAATACGAATGGAACCGAGCATGGAATCAGCAGCCGTTGGATTAGGCTCTGGGGTAATAGAACGTAGGTCAAAACCGTTACCACGCAGTTGCGTGAGTGCGGCGCGCAGCTGCTCGTCGCTGTATTGACGCAGCAGGCTTTTGCCAGTCTGGCGCAGGCGCGCCAGTCGCAGACGCTGACAACGTTCTGGGCTGAGTGGCACACCGACAGACCGGATTAAAATACCGAGCCAATCGTCGAGGGCAACACCGGGCAATTCCCGCGCAGCCAACCCTATGCGCAGTGCCATCTCTTCGGTGAGAGGGCGCGTCGCCATGACCTAATCCCCACGGCCCCGGCGGGCACGTACAGTAATTGGCAAGTCCGGTTTACCCGGCATTTTTTCGATAATAAAACTAGAGCCGTCACCCAGTGTGAGTTCCCCACCCCAGGCGTCGTCTGTATCAAATTCGATGGAAGTCACGGTGTCTTCCAAATCTTTCTTGGGAACGTACAGTGTCATCACACCGTCGTTTTCCCGGATCATTACGTTTGGCATACCTTGTTCCTCTGGAAAGCCGGAAGCGAGCAGGATCACCACTCGCTTCCGTTACCGCCCGCACAATACGTACATGCGGTAGTTAATCGTTTTTGAATTCCCGCTAGTGCGGGAATAAGAAACTGCAACTGATTACTGAGACCGTTAGCGAGGAAGCTGAGGGTAGGAAGAGCTGTTCTCAGGGCGCGCAGCTTACTGGAGTAAGTGAGCACCCGGAGAACAGCTATGACACCGCCTCAGCGACGCAGGTAGGTCTTATCTAACCAAGTCGTAGTTATAATCGGTGGTCTGCATCCCACGCGTCTCATGATCAAGACGCTCAAGCACTGCATTCACCAGAGTGGTCAGGATCTGCATGCCACCTTCATACCCGAGGGTAGTTTGACGATGCAGGTGATGACGATCGAAGATCGGGAAGCCGATACGGATCAGCGGTACTTCAAATTCTTCGCCCTTGTACAGGGTGTCACGCTGGATGAATTTGCCGTAGGAATTACCGATCATAAAGTCTGGCTTGTTGGTGAATACCAGTGAGCGCATGTGCCACAAGTCTTTACCGATATGAACTTCACAATCGCGACCTTGTGGGTACTCTTCAAGCATGGCATCCATCATTTTCTTCCAACGCTTGTTGGCGTTGTTGGCCAGAATATGAGTCGGTTCTGCACCCAATTCCAACAAGAACTTGGCCATACCTTCCACGTAATCTGGGTCGCCCCAGAGCGCGAATTTTTTGCCGTGCAGCCAAGTGTGCGAGTCGGTCATCATATCGACTAAGCGACCACGTTCTTTTTCCAGGCTGGCTGCAATTGGCTTACCGGTGATTTCGCTGACTTTCATCAGGAATTCATCGGTCCATTGCAGACCCATTGGGATCTTGGTGGCAGGCACGTCATGCTTCCAAGTGTTCTTAATAAACTTGGTGGTTTTCACCAATTGATTTGGCTGCAACATGACGGTGTTGAATGCGTTTGGCGCATCTTTCACTTCATCCTGTGTCGTGCCACCAGCATACATACGGAACTGTCCGTCGGCAGGCGTATCCAGCACTTCGTCAGGATCAGACAGCAAAGTAAAATCGACATCCATTTCTTTCATCATGCGCTTGATCACACGGAAGTTACCCAGATAGGTTTCAAAGCCAGGTACTAGGTTCAACTTACCGTTAGAACCGACTTCTTTGTCTTCCATATAGTTCAGGGTGAAGTAACGCGCGATGCCTTCAAACATGTTGTCCCAGCCAGTCACATGACTGCCCACAAAGCTTGGCGTATGTGCGAACGGAGTCGGATATTCCTGCGGAATATGACCTTCTTTTTTGGAGTTATTGATGAAGGCGTTAAGGTCGTCACCAATCACTTCGGCCATACAAGTGGTCGACACGGCAATCATGTCGGGCTTGTAGATGGCTTTACAGTTTTCCAAACCGTCTTTCATGTTCTGCTGACCGCCGAATACCGCCGCGTCTTCTGTCATAGAGTCGGATACGCAAGCGATCGGCTCTTTGAAATGACGGTTAAAGTAGGTACGGAAGTACGCCACACACCCTTGCGAACCGTGTACATACGGCATGGTTTTTTCAAAACCAAGGGCACACAAAACCGCACCCAGTGGCTGACACGCTTTGGCCGGGTTAACGGTTAACGCTTCACGCTGGAAGTTCAGTTCTTTGTATTCTTCAGAAGTCGTCCACAGGAAAGTCTCATCGATTTTTTCCTGTGAGTGGGCTTCTTCGAAGTTGGCTTTTTTGTTTTTAAGCATTTCCTTGTAATCGTCATCGCGGAACAAAGGATAGCTTGGCTTAATATTATCAACCTGCTGGCTCATAGTAATTCTCCTCCCGGAACACGTATTGGTGCTCGCCGGGTAATAGATGTTGACCGGTGTGGGGCAGCGCACTGCCCCGTTCTCTCAATCAGGCAGTTGCTGCAACGCTTTCTTCTGCTGTGGCTTTTTTCTTCCACGGCGCTTCAAGCACTTTCCAGCAAGGGTTGTTCAGAGTCATATCCATATCGCGGGCAAAAATGGCGAAGCCATCGAAGCCGTGGTATGGGCCTGAGTAATCCCAGGAGTGCATCTGACGGAAAGGCACACCCATTTTTTGGAAGATGTACTTTTCTTTAATGCCGGAACCGATCAAATCGGGCTTCACTTTCTTCACGAATTCTTCAAATTCGTAGCCAGTGACGTCGTCGTAAAGCAGGGTTGAGTCACCCATTTCTTTCAGGGTACGGTCGTAGTCATCGTTGTGACCAAACTCGTAACCTGTACCGACAACTTCCATGCCCAAGTCTTCGTAGGCGCCAATAACGTGGCGAGGACGTAGACCACCGATGTAGAGCATGACGCGCTTGCCTTCCAGACGTGGGCGGAATTTCGCTACCACGGCTTCCCATTCAGGCTGGTATTTGGCGATCACTTCTTCGCACTTAGCTTGAATAGTTTCGTCAAATCGAGCGGCAATCGCACGCAGGGATTCAATGGTCTTGGTTGGACCAAAGAAGTTGTATTCCATCCACGGAATTTTGTACTTCTCTTCCATGTGACGGGAGATGTAGTTCATAGAACGGTAGCAGTGAACCAGATTCAGTTTCACTTTTGGCGTTAATTCCATTTCTGAAATAGAACCATCACCAGACCACTGAGCCACTACACGCAGGCCCATTTCTTCTAGTAGAATGCGCGAGGACCAAGCGTCACCACCAATGTTGTAGTCACCAATGATGGCAACGTCATAGTCGGTAACCTGAAAGCTGTTGTCTTCGTCGCGGGCACCCAGTACCCAGTCACGCACAGCGTCGTTAGCAATGTGGTGACCCAACGACTGAGACACGCCACGGAAGCCTTCACAGCGTACTGGCACAACGGTTTTACCGTGCTCCGCCGTTTTCTTTTTCGCAACGGCTTCAATATCGTCACCGATCAAACCAATTGGGCATTCTGACTGAATCGAAATACCTTTATTCAGTGGGAACAGGGTTTCGATTTCGTCGATCAGTGTTGCGAGTTTTTTGTCACCACCGAACACGATGTCTTTTTCCTGAAAGTCAGAAGTAAAGTTCATGGTCACGAAGGTGTTCACACCAGTGGTACCGATGTAGTAATTTCGACGTCCTGCACGGCTGTACTGACCGCACCCCACAGGGCCGTGTGAGATGTGGATCATGTCCTTAATCGGACCCCAAACCACACCTTTAGAACCTGCGTATGCACAACCACGAATGGTCATCACACCCGGTAGGGATTTTTTGTTCGAGGTAATGCATTTTTTCGATTGCTCCAACGACGGATCGTTGGGCGACAGGTGCTTGGCCCGGTCTTTCTGAGCTTTTTCAGGGTAAACCTCAAGCACTTCCTGAATCAAAGATTCAACTTCATCACGTGACATGGCCATAATCAGCCTCCTTCATAGATAACGGGTCACAGACCGAAAGGATTTATCCCTCCGGGTTCCGACGGAAATAATCTTTTCCGTCCCGAGAGACCGTCGCGGGCTCTGCTATCCCGCGACGGTTGAAGCGACGTTCGCCGCTTAGGCTTCGTCAGCCGCCGTCTTACCGACGATGCTGAGGTCTTCTTCATCCATGATGCCGAATTCCATCAACAGGTCTTCCAATTCATCCATGGTGATTGGTGTTGGAATAACGAGCTTTTTGTTTTCGACGATTTTTTTAGCCAAAGTACGATATTCATCCGCCTGGTTAGCAGAAGGATCGTATTCAATAACGGTCATACGACGAATTTCTGCACGTTGAACAACGTTGTCACGTGGAACGAAGTGAATCATCTGCGTACCCAACTTGGCCGCCAATGCTTCAATCAATTCGTCTTCACGGTCAGTTTCGCGAGAGTTACAGATCAAGCCTGCCAAGCGCACGCCGCCGGAGTTGGCGTACTTCACGATACCTTTTGAAATGTTGTTGGCAGCGTACATTGCCATCATTTCGCCAGAGCAAACGATGTAGATTTCTTGAGCTTTGTTTTCGCGGATAGGCATAGCGAAGCCACCGCACACAACGTCACCGAGTACGTCGTAAAAAACAAAGTCGAGGTCGTCTTCGTACGCACCTTCTTCTTCGAGGAAGTTAATGGCGGTAATAACACCGCGACCGGCACAGCCAACACCGGGCTCTGGACCACCAGATTCAACACAGCGGATGTCGCCGTAACCAGCCTTAAGTACATCTTCAAGTTCAAGGTCTTCTACGGTGCCGGCTTCTGCCGCCATTTCCATAATGGTGTTCTGAGCTTTTGAGTGCAGAATCAGGCGAGTAGAGTCAGCCTTAGGGTCACAGCCAACAATCATTACTTTGTTGCCCAGTTCTGCCAAAGCAGCAACGAGGTTTTGGGTAGTGGTCGACTTACCGATACCGCCTTTGCCATAAATGGCGCATTGACGCATAGCCATAGTGTTTCTCCTATCTGTGTTCGTTTTGAACATTTGTGTTCCAAGGTTGGCGTGTACCGGAAGTACCGGCCCTAAAGGTGTTGTCACACCTTACACAACCATCAACAGCACAAAGGGTTTTGCGAACACCGTGCCAGCCTATATCGATAAACATAAGACATTGATTTTATTGAGATTATTAATTTAAGGAGGGATTTATGTCGGGGGCTTTGTACGACAACGACAAGACAAATGTACGACAGACGACAAACACATTGTCGTTGGCCTGATATTTGAAGAATCACTCAAGTCACTGAATTGTTCCTTATTAATTAACCGACATAAGGAATCAACAAATTCAAAAACCGGAGAGTGTACTCATGGCAAATCAGGAACTATTTCAAACACTTTTAGCAGGCCTCAACGACGGCTCTGTTATCCCTTATCTCGGGCCTGGCACACTGCGGGGTGTCGTGGAAAAAACCTCAGGAAATCCGATACCTGCAGACAGTGAGAGTCTGATTCTGGCAATGAACAACGGCACTCCAATGGCGCCGCGTCTGATGTATGAATTCCCCCGCGCGGCGATGAATCTTGAGAACAAAAAAGGCCGTAAATACATTGAGCGCTTTCTGACAGAGACCTATGCCAACAAAGAATGGTCAAAGTCACAATTGCATCAATGGCTTACGGATCGTCAGGTTCCCTACATTATCGACATCAATCGCGACACACAGCTACAAAACAATATGGCCGACCGCCCTCACCTGCTGATCTGCGGCGTAGCCCGTATTGCTGGTACGGATTATCGTTTCCGAATTTATCAGTACTACAGCGGTGACTATCGTGAGGTGTCTCTGGCAGAGGCCGACGCTAGTCTTCCTATACTGTTTAAGCCGATGGGGTCGCCACTGCCTGATCCTAACTACATTGCCTCCGATGCCGACTACGTCGATTACATCACGGAATTGATGGGGGGCTTTGCTGTGCCGGCCTTTTTGAAGCTGTATCGCCGTCGTAAACAGTACCTGTTCCTCGGCATGCGTTTCACCCGCGATACCGAGCGTATGGTGATGAGCGATATTATTTATGACGCCGCAGAACCTGCCGGCTGGGCGTTAATTCCCAACGCCACCGATAAGGAAATTCGCTTCTGCGAGAAAAAAGGAATTCAGGTCATTAATGCCGATTGGTATGACCTGCTGGGCATTGAAGCGCCGGCGACGGACCTGGCCATGAGTGAAGAAGCGCTAGAAGCTAATGCTTAAAGAATAACCGCTGGCCTTCGTCACCCTGCGACGGTGGTAGCCCCACTTGATCGCAGGTTCGGCCGAAGGTCAGGGGTTCACGAATCCCGTGATCAGGTCACGGGACAACACAATCTGCTACCGCAACATAGAGGAAAAAAGCAATGTCTGTCGAACAAATCGCCGGATTTTCCGCCAAAGCTAAAGCTGAGCCTGCCCTGGCTGAGCAGTTAAAAGCCTGTCTAAAAATGAAAGAACTGTTTGCCCTATCACGCGAGCATGGCTTTCAGTTTACCGAAGACGATCTGTATCCACCGAATGAACCTCAGTTCACGGAAGATCAGTTGTCAGAACGTCTGGCCAAAGCCCTGTTACGTGCATGATGCTGGCTTGCATTCTTGTATGTCGCAGAACAAACAAAAAACCCGGCCTATGCCGGGTTTTTTGTGACAACCCTTACTCTTAATTAAACCGCACCATGAATCTCGCGTACTGCGTTGTTAGTCATAGTCAACGCTTCTTCAAGGCTTACCACTGGGTATTTTGCTGGCTGGTAGCTACTCAGTTCGGCCAACATACTTTCCAGTTTGCTGGCTGGACTCTGACCTTTAAAGTCGCTTTTTTCCATGGCCAGCTCTTCCATCGCTTCATTCCATGGCACCCCCTGTACCAAAGGCACCAGAATTAAAGTAACTCCAGCCGCTTCAACTTTCACCGGTTTAGTTAGGTTGACGACAAACAACAGCGCTTTCATCTCGGCTGCAAAATCTGCCGAGTATTTTTCTATAAGAAGTGGCAGAGACTCCATTTTATCAAGTCCACCAATTAACATATTGATCTTGTCATCGGCCAATATTACCGCTTCACGCAGCACCAGTTTTGGCGGTTTGGTATGACCTTTATCGTCACCCACTTCGCCTAGTATTAACACCAGATCACCTCGGTATGCCTGAGCGGCACCTGAGGATGTGGTTTCTAGAAAGTTGACGTAAAACAGCAGCCCAGCCGCCTTATAAGCATCGAGTAACATAGTAATGACCTCAGTCCTGATATTGAGAATAACGTTCGCGTTGCTCGGCAGTGACACCGAACAGTTTTGCTAACCATGGCGGTGCTTTTCCTTCCTGCAAGCGTTCTTGCAAACGCCCCAGTTCCAGTGGCGCTTCCGGGGTTTCTTTTACCTTAATCGGATAGATTCCAGCGCGGACAACACGGGCCGCTGCCGGGCCACCAATCGACTGCACATACATCACCTGACAGTCATCAATCAGTTCGGTACGGAACGCGTTTTTATCTTCGGCAAGATCAGCTTCCATGGCCGAACGAATGTCGACCAAGGTCAACTCCTGCTCCGACAACTGATAAATCAGAAAACGAATACAGGAACCAAAATGGCCATTGATCTGCTCGCCGCTGTTCGAGGCAACGGCGACTTTGACCGAATGAACATCGCCGGATTGCCAGAGACCAACTTCCGGTAAGCTTTCATCGCTGACCTCGCCCCAAAGAATACGCACGGCTTCTTTAATCGCCGGTAAACCCAGGCTGATATCCTCGCCATCTTCTTCACCGTCGGCACTGCCAAATCCGGTTTTAAGATCGGTCACCGTCAGCGCGGCCAGTGCGGCTTCATCCACTGCGCCGGTGACGCGGCGCAGAATGATTTCCAGCAATTGCCCCACCGAGGTTTCTGGCAATACCCGCGCGGCCATGGCGATGCGCAATGCGGCTTCGCGGGTAATTTCTGGGGCGGTTTGGGTATTCTCAGGCGGTATATTTTCGACTGCGCTCATCATCTTTACCTCATCCTCTAATCGCGGTTAAACCGTGATTATCTGCATTTAATTCGTTGGCGACTTCATCTGGCGTTTTGGCACTCACTGTCATCGCGTGAAGTTCTCCCGTTGCCAATACATCGGTAAATAATTTCAAGACAGCCTGCTGGCGCTGCACCGGACGCAGACCGCTAAATTCATCGGCAACAATGGCAATACTGAAATTACAGTCGGCACCATCAATGCTGACCTGTGCACGGCTGTATGCCGCCGCAACTCGCGCCATGATTTCATCGCGAGTCATGCTCATGATGCGGTATCACTGACTGCTGCCAGTGCCTCTTTCAGTGTCCCATCCGCAGCCATACCCACAACAATGTCACTGCCCCCCACCAGCTCGCCGTTAATAAATAGCTGTGGAAATGTTGGCCATTGCGATATCGATGGCAGACGCTCACGAATGGAAGGCGCTTGAAGAACATTCACATAGGCGAACTTTGCACCGCACGCGTTCAGGGCTTTTATTGCCGCTGCCGAGAAACCACACTCTGGTGCTTCCGGCGTGCCTTTCATATACAAAATCACTGAGTTACTGGCGATCTGGTCGCGAATGATCTGCTGAATATCGGGTTTATTCATGGCTATCTACCTCAAGCGGCGTAATTGGCTTTCTGCGAGCAAAACTGCTGCAATGTGATTAATACTCTGCGATTACCGGCGACATCTTCGGCGCTGAAATCGTCCGACGTTTTCAGACGCCAGTCGGCGCCAGCAAACAACAGAATATTCACCAGTTTTTCTGCCCCAAGCGACATAGCCAACATCAGTGGCGTTGCCCCATGATCGTTCTGTTGATTAATGTTCACCCCAGCGCGCAGCAGCAAACGCAACATGGATTCGGACCCACTCTGTACCGCCATCCACAAGACGTTATTTCCATCCTGATTGGTACGGCTTAATGAAGTACCAGCAGCAATCAGCTCTTCTGCCAGAGCAAACTTGCCTTCACGCACGGCAACCATTAACGGTGTATCGTTATTACTACCCAGTTGATCAATATTGTCGGTACTAAAACCGTGGTCATCGAACCAGTCAATCAGATCGGCGCTCAAGTATTTTTTGGGCACGGTAATGTTCTGAAACCAGGCTTCGTAACCGCCTTCGAGGCTGTAGCAGCTGATAAATCCGAAGTCAGAAAATAATTGTGCAATATCCTGACTGGAATGACCGTGGTAGCAATAAATAAGCACCGGAACCGCGCGGTCAGTGTGCTTGAGTATGCTACGCAGATTATTACCAGAAAGGTGTAATGCGCGTGGGTGATGTCCCGCAAGGTAGGCGGTGTAATCCCGAGAATCGAGTAACAATAACTCGGGGCTTTCGAGCAATTGCTCGGCTTCTTGAATGCTGATTTGATGCCATTTCATGTTTAATCCCTCACTCTTCCGGTCCGAAGCAATCGCGGTATGCGGCGCAAGTATCGCAACTTGGTGCGCGGCAGACGTAGCCACCGCCCTGCTCACATAACTGCTTATAAAAATACTTTTTCCATTTCATATTCTGGGTATTGGCATTGGCCAGTCGCGGGAAATTAACCTGCAACAGCGATGACAACTGATCGCGTGAGCTCAAGCCTAAATCACGCCATAGATGCGAGCCGCCCATGCAACCCGCGGCAACAATTTTCGCAAGCAGAAATTCGCTGTCATCGAGGCCGCAACGATGTCGGCTAAGAAGCTCGACCAGCTCGTTCCATTCGTCCTCACGGAGATCCAGTAGCTGTTGCCGTACGTCGCTTACTTGTATGGCTTCATCGCTGCGACGACGGAATAATTCGTCGTGAAAACGCAAGCGTCTGTCGTCCGTGATCCAGTGGAAATCTTCTGGCGACAAACCAAGAAAATACGGCAGTACCGAGCGCCCCCGACGTTGTGCACGCATCATCTGGCGCGTCCAGCATTTGTTCTCTTCATGCTGGCGACGGCTTTCTTCAGCATTGGCTTTCCAATAGCGGGAAAGTTGTGCAATCGCGTTCATACAGAGGCCCTCATGAGTTAGCGCGCCTGAATCTCACGCATGGCTTCGTCAAACTTCTCAGGTGGAATGCCTGTGAGTGTGCCCGGCGGATTAATTGAGATACCCGCCGCATCAAAGATGGTGTCTTCAATTGGGCAGATGCTGGCGCATTGTGGCTGTGCGTAGTCACCATCACATTCGGTGCATTTCTTACTACTGATGGAAAAATGCCCCGCCGCCTCGCTTTGATAAATCGCATTGCTTGGGCATACGTCCATGCAGGCCCAGCAGTTCACACAGGATGATGCAATTGAAAGTGCCATAGCGTGTCTCCTGATCTGGTTCAGTTAATCGTTGGCTTACGCCTGAGAAGTCATTTTTTCTACCACCGGAACGGTGGCATCCAAGCGCCCGTCTTTGGCCATTTCCTGATACACCGCCATGACCGCCTCTTCGATGGGTTCCATGGCATGCTCACCATTTGGCTGGATACCGGCCTCTTCCAAAATTGACCATGGTTCATAACCAATCTTCGAGCACAGCACTGCTTCACAGCCATGCAGCGCGCGTACTGAACCAGACAGTGCACTTTCTTTCTCGCCACAGGTGTCGTTGCCGATGCAGTACTGATCAACTTTGCGATGGCCGATAAAACGCACGCCCGTACCCGAGGCTTCGTAAATCAGGAATTCAGTCGCATGACCAAAATGCTGGTTAATCAAACCGCCACCGCTGGTCGCAACGGCCATCAGTACGGGACGGAGATTCTTTTCAGTGGCAGGCACGGAGGCCTGAGAAAGACGGCGACGTTTTTCTTCTTTCTCTTCAAGTTCTTCGAGAATGCCCGCATGAATCACCGCACGGGTTTTCATCGCAGCATCGTAATCAATATTCATTGCAGCGATTTTATCGAGGGTAAATTCTTCACCACGATCTTCACCCAACAGACCCACAGCATCTGCACGACACTGACGGCAGTGACGCATCATATTCATATCGCCAGCACAGGCATCCTGAAGATCTTGCAGCTCTTCTGGCTCTGGGCCGCGCTGACCCATAATGCCGTAAAAGGTGCCGTGCTCTGGCTCAGAAATCAGTGGCATAACGTTGTGCAAGAACGCGCCTTTTTCTTTCACGATGCGGCTGACTTCTTTCAGGTGTTCGTCATTAACGCCGGGAATCATCACCGAATTTACTTTCACCAAAATGCCGCGCTCGATCAGCATTTCGAGTCCTTTCTGTTGTTGAGCAATCAGTATTTTTGCGGCTTTTTTGCCGAATACACGTTTGTTATTCCAGTAAATCCATGGATAGATTTTTTCACCCACCTCTGGATCAACGCAGTTAATGGTAATGGTGACGTGGTCGATGTTGTGCTTTGCTAATTCATCGACACAATCAGGCAAGGACAAACCGTTGGTCGAAACACACAGCTTGATATCGGGTGCTTGCTCACTCAGCATGCGGAAGGTTTCAAAGGTACGCTGTGGATTAGCCAGCGGATCGCCCGGTCCGGCAATCCCCAATACCGTCATTTGCGGAATGGTTGCGGCCACGGCTTTGGTTTTCATAACGGCTTCTTCTGGGGTCAGCAGTTCTGAAACCACCCCCGGACGGGATTCATTGGAACAGTCGTATTTACGGTTGCAATAGTGACACTGAATATTACACGCTGGGGCAACCGCTACGTGCATGCGTGCAAAGTAGTGATGCGCTTCTTCCGAATAACACGGGTGATTTTTTACCTTGTCTCGAATGCTGTCCGGCAGACTCGACATCTGGTCGTTGTCGCTGCCACAAGAGCCTGAAGCGCAGCTGCTTTCCGCAGCGACTTCTTTCGGGGTTTCCTCTCCAATTACCGTCAGTTGCATGCTGTCTACTCCTCTGTTCGTTTGTGCCCCGCCCCATCCGTTCGGATCTGGGGCTTTCCACATTGCTGCGGAGGTTAACAATCAGATTGCAATCACAGTGCCGGTTGCTAAGTTGTTGTTTTTATTGACCTTGGATTTCTTTTGTCGGGGATTTTGTTGCATTCGGTACAAGGATTTGGGCGGATTCTTTGTCACATACAGTACAAATGTAATCAAAGCTTCCGCACATTAATTTTCATGGTCTGAATACGATAGGCAATCTGCCGTGGAGTCATGCCCAGCAAGCGCGCCGCTTTGGCTTGCACCCAACCAGCCTGCTCTAGTGCGGCAATCAAACGCTCACGTTCATCAACATCCGTATCCGAAAAATTTCGATCTGAGAAATCGCTTACCGAAACCGTCTCCTTGGCTATCGACACCGACGACGCGGGAGGCGCGGTACGCAGCTGATGCCCCGGCAACACAATCAGATCGCTGTCGATCACACCATCTTCACTCATCACCGATGCGCGTTCGATGGTGTTTTCCAGTTCGCGTACGTTACCCGGCCAGTCGTGACTCATCAGCATACGCACAGCATTGTCGGTTAAACGTAAACTGCGGCACTGTTGCCCGGCGATTTTGGTGAGTAAGAAATCGGCCAGTTCTGGCACATCCACTAAACGCTGCCGCAGTGGAGGCAGGCGAATCGCCATGACGTTGAGACGGTAATACAGGTCTTCGCGGAATTTTCCTTTTTCGACTTCGGTTTCAAGATTCCGATTCGTTGCAGCAACAATGCGCACGTTCACTTTAATGGTTTGGCTGCCACCGACACGCTCCAACTCGCCTTCTTGCAAAACACGCAGCAGCTTGGCCTGAAACAGCGGTGAAATTTCACCAATTTCGTCGAGAAATAATGTGCCACCATCCGCCTGTTCAAAGCGCCCTTTGCGTTGTTTTACCGCATTGGTAAATGCGCCTTTTTCATGACCGAACAGTTCAGATTCAAGTAGATTCTCGGGCAACGAGGCACAGTTCAAACAAACAAAACGGTTATGCGCGCGCGGTGAATTATAGTGAATGGCATTGGCAATCAGCTCTTTACCCGTGCCGGATTCGCCCAGCACTAAGACGGTGCTATCCCATTTAGCAACACGACGCACTTGATCAAACACCTGACGCATGCCTTCGGAATGCCCCACCACCATATTGTCGAAGCCGTATTTACCACGAACTTCACGACGCAGAGCATCACGCTCACGGGCAATATCACGGCCCTCCTCAACATTTACCAGCATGCGAACCGTCTGCGAAAACAGCGCGGCCACTGCGCGCAAAAACTCCATTCGCTCTGGCAGATAATCGTCCGCCGGAACATCAGGCTGCGCCGCCAACACACCAATGGCTTTGCCTTCTAAGTCGCGGACTGGCACACCAATAAATGGCAGCGTCAAATCGTAGGTTTCAAGACGGTCGAGAAAACGCGGTTCAGAAGAAATCCGCCCAAGAACAATGGGCTGATTCTGTTCGAGTACCCGGCCAACAATGCCTTCTCCGGAGCGATAAACCACCTTAGGTGTTTTCACGCCTTCGTGATCCATATAAATCGCGCCAACCTGCAACAGGCTATTTTCCGGATCGTACAGATTCACCACGCCATGTAATAACCGACCATCGTGGTGAAGGGTTTTTAAAACTTCATGCAGGGTTTCTTCAATACTTTTTGCCCGAGCAAGAATAGCCGACGCTTCACACAAACAGCGGAACTGACGTTCAATCAGATCCCCTCTATGTGTCACCGCAAGCTTATGCTCGCTATAAGGAGATGTTGTCATAGTGTGACTCCTCGCTTACAACAACGACACGGAGTTAAGAGGAATCTGCACAGATATCTGACAGCCGGGGTGGTTATCGCTGATAACGATGGTTCCAGAATGTTCGGTCAGAACATCTTGCACCATAGACATGCCCATACCGCGACAGCCGCTACCGGGCGCCTTAGTTGTAAAGAAAGGTTCGAATATTTTTACTCGCAAATCATCTGGAATGCCCAACCCGGTATCGGAGATATCGCAAATATTAATGCCATCCTCATTGCGCGTGGAGATGGTCAGCTCGCGCAGTTTGACCGTACGTTCGCTCATGGCATCCACGGCGTTATCTATGATCTGACGCAACATGCTGCGCAGCCGTCTTTCTTGCCCCACCACCGCAGGCAAATCGGCACTAGGTTGCCAGTTCACGGTAATACCATTGGCCAATAGCTGGCCGGTATAAATGGCCAATACTTCGCGCAGTAGGTGATTCAGATTCACAGGTTGCTTGCTTTCTGGCACTGGACGCGGTGTCGCGTTGCGCAACGATTCCATAGCTTTCTGGCCTTCAGCAATACCGTCTTGAAGAGCGGCTAACAGGGCCTGATCACGCTCATCTTTACGGCGCTCAATTAGGCGGACGGCGGTTTCCATCAGATTCAGTGGCCCTTGCAGTTGGTGAATGGCGCCGCTGACGGTTTCGCGCATCCCTTGCACCATATCTTCTTCGGCGAGCAATGCTTTTAATGCATTAAGATGGCTTTCTTCCTGCCGTTGATGGGCTTCGCTAACATCGGTAATCATTAGCAACTGGCAGTGACGTACGGTTTGTTCGAAGAAACCATCGGCTTCTTCGCCCTTAAGATCGATACGGGTACCGAAACAGGAATAAAACAACGACCGACTACTGGCGCTGGCAACAGAAAATTCCTTGTTATTAAACTCCACACCATTTTCGGTCAGTAGGCGATAGCTGCTGCCCAGTCGCTCCGAAATATTAGTCACCGCCTGCTCGTGGGAAGTAAAATTCAGTACTTTAATAAGGCGATCAAACGCGGGATTATTGGCAACCACGGCGCCGTTTTCATCCGTCACCACCACCGCCGATGGAACCGTATTAAGCATGGTTTCCATCATAAATTTCTGATTTTTTAATTTCTGCTCCAGTTGATGTGTTTCAGAACCATCACGATGAATACCGATGTAATAAACAATATCCCCTTTTTCGTTAACGACCGGCGCGACGGTCAGTTCCGCCAAATACAACTGACCACTTTTCTTGCGGTTAAGCAGAACACCGGCCCAAGGCTTTTTCTGCGCTAGACGTCCCCAAAGCGCCTGATACACCAGACGCGGCGTGGTGTGGTTAGAAAGCAGAGATTCATTTTTACCGATCACTTCTTCGCGGTCGTAACCTGTCACCACCGTAAATGCTCGGTTTACGTAGAGGATATTTGCTTTCAGATCCGTGATTGAAATTGCTACGGGTGCATGTTCGACCGTTTGAAAAAAGACCCTATCGGCAAGCAGAATGCCATCAGGGGCCGCGCGACGATCTTGACGATTGCCACTCACCACGACGCCAGCCTTATCAAGCGCTTCGTATGTTTCACCGGACAGATGAATCTTGCTCATAGCAACTCCTGAGGCACTGCCTTCAATTACATATCGGATTACCTTTTTATTATTCCCAGCAAACACCATGCCTCTGCCAATACCACGGAAAACACTGTAGCGAGCACGACATTGATTGTTTTTTTGTTGCAAATACGACAAGCGGAAAACATCCGCCAAGGCTTCTTTGTAGCAATTACTACAAAAATAGTCGTGCTGGCGAAGGCGACAATCCTGATCTCACGCAGGCATTAATGACATAAATCAATTTCCACTGTGCGTGAATTGTCACTTTTCTCCGTGGCACAGGAAATGCAATTCCCTGCAGACGACTTACAAAGCTTTTTTACGCTTTATCGGGTGCAGTTATTCAAGGGGGAACTGCCATGGAATATCTTCTGCTCATTGTCAGTACCTCGCTGGTCAACAATATTGTGCTGGTGAAGTTTCTCGGGCTTTGCCCGTTAATGGGCGTTTCTGGAAAAATGTCTTCCGCTTGGGGCATGAGTCTAGCGACGTCCTTTGTTCTGACATTATCCTCCCTGCTCAGCTGGCTAATTGAGCATTGGTTATTACAACCTTTGGATCTGGGCTTTCTCCGAATTTTATCCTTTATTTTAATTATTGCTGCGGTGGTTCAATTTACCGAAATTACCATGCGTAAACTCAGCCCATTACTGCATCAATCGCTGGGCATCTTTTTGCCATTAATTACTACCAATTGCGCCGTCTTAGGCGTTGCGCTACTGAACTTTAATGAAGGCCACAACCTGCTACAAAGCTTGATGTTCGGTGTGGGTTCGTCCTTGGGGTTCAGTATTGTCATGGTGATGTTTGCCGGAATGCGTGAACGTTTGGCGCAGGCAAGCGTACCGGCCTTGTTCAACGGCCCACCGATTTCTTTAATTTCTGCCGGATCACTGTCGCTCGTATTTATGGGCTTCAGTGGCATGTTTTGAGTCGTCGGTTACCGTCTATTAAGGAGAGTAATTATGCTGACTGCCGTTCTTGTTCTAACCATTATGGGAACCGTTCTTGGCTCACTACTGGGAATCGCCGTGCGCTTTATGGCCACTGGAGATGACAATCCGTTAGTGAGTGAAATTGAAGCCATACTGCCCGGCAGCCAGTGCGGTCAGTGCGGTTATCCCGGTTGTTCACCAGCGGCAGAAGCCATCGCCAACGGCGACGCAGCCGTGACTTGCTGCCCGCCAGGCGGACGGGCATTGGCCGAACAAATGGCACGTCTGCTGGATATCGATCTGTCTACCTTAGGCGATACCGGCGATATTCTGCTCGCAAAAATCGATGAACAACTCTGTACCGGTTGTACCCGTTGCTACAAAGCCTGCCCAACGGATGCCATTGTTGGCGCCAGTAAACAGCTCCATATTGTTATTGCCAATGCCTGTACCGGCTGCAAAAAGTGCCTTGATGCCTGCCCTGAAGATTGCATCAGCATGAATACGCCGCTGCCTGATCTGACACGTTGGCATTGGCACAAGCCGGAGGCGGCATAATGTTTGGCCTAAAACGCGTTCGTGGCGGTGTGCATCCAGACGGACATAAAGATGAGAGCCGTGACCTGCCGATATTAACGGATATACCATTACCGCCGCTGCTTACACTCCCTTTGTGCCAACACTCGGGCAGCGATGCCATGCCATTGGTGCAGGAAGGCGACTACGTATTGAAAGGCCAAAAAATCGCGAAAGCCGATGGCCGTATGTCCGCCAATATTCATGCGCCGACGTCTGGTTTTATTAAGAGTATTCAGCAAGTCACTATGCCGCACCCGAGCGGACTTCCGGCCAGAGCCATTCTGATTGAGCCCGATGGTAAGGACGAATGGATTGAATTAAATCCACCAGAAAACCCCTATGCCCTCGCCCATGAGGATCTCGCCTCGCTGGTAGAAGACGCCGGTATCGTAGGTATGGGCGGCGCTATTTTCCCAGCCGCGATTAAATTGCGTCAGGGCCGCCGTTTCGAAATTAAGACACTCATTATTAATGGCAGCGAGTGCGAGCCTTATCTGACCACCGACGACCGTCTGATGTGCGAACGTGCCGCCGACATTGTCGAAGGCACTAAGCTCGTTCGCCATATTATCGAAGCCTATCAAGCCGTTATTGCGGTTGAATCCAACAAGCCTGAAGCGTTAATTGCACTGCGTCATGCCGCCAAAGATATTGGCTCGATAGAAGTGGTATCGGTACCGGCACGCTACCCAATGGGTTCAGCCAAACAGTTAATTCAGGCCGTGACAGGGCATGAAGTCCCTGCGGGAGCGCGCAGTAATGACATTGGCGTACTGGTACACAACGTCGCGACCGTCTATGCGATTCAACAGGCGCTGGTACATGGTCGCCCGTTAATTTCTCGAGTAACCACGGTCGCGGGAGGCTGTGTCAAAACCCCTCAGAATGTCGAAGCCCTGATCGGCACGCCAATCCGCTATCTGTTTGGCGCTTGTGGTGGTCTGACGTCGCAACCATCACGCTTGCTGATGGGCGGCCCCATGATGGGACAAGTGCTACCGGCGGTATCAGTACCGCTGATTAAAGGCGGCTCTGGGGTACTGGCACTCACCCATGCCGAGGTCAATGAGCATGTCCCCGCCCCCTGCATTCGTTGCTCCCGCTGTGTCGATGCCTGCCCGATGGGATTGCTGCCGCTGGAAATGGCGCGCGCATCGCGCCGCGACGATTTTGATACGGCGCAGGATGCGGGTCTGAAAGACTGTATTCTCTGTGGTTCCTGCGCTTACGTTTGTCCATCTCACATTCCCCTTGTGCAATATTTCGAATACGCCAAAGGCGAACTGAAAGACCGTCGTGCCGAAACCGAGAAAAATGCACTGACGCAACGCCTGACTCAAGCCCGTACCGAACGAGTCGAAGCAGAAAAAGCCGCCAAGCTCGCGGCCAAAAAGGCGAAAGAAGCGAAAAAGAAAAAGGCCGCAAAAAATACACCCGAGGAGCAGGAAAATGTCTGAACATACGCTGCGGGCATCGCCCCACGCCCATGACCGCTCTTCCGTTAACCGCATTATGTTTCAGGTATGCCTAGCACTTGCTCCCGTGACGCTTTGGGCATTCCATCTATTCGGCTGGTCTGCCGCGATTATCTGGGTGCTGACCTGTGCCAGTGCCATTGTCGCAGAAGGCTTTTGTTTGTGGCTCCGCCACGAACCCTTATCTCGTCTTAATGACGGTTCAGCATTGTTAACTGGTTGGTTACTGGCGCTGACCTTACCGCCGCTGTGTCCGTGGTGGGTGTCCGTCGGCGGCGCCGCTTTTGCCATTATTATTGGTAAACAGATTTACGGCGGTATTGGCCAGAATCTGTTTAATCCGGCACTGCTTGCACGCGTGGCCCTGTTAATTTCTTTTCCGGTTCCGCTAACCACCTGGCTATCACCTGAGTTAAGCCCCGGATTCGTAGAATCGATGAATATTATTTTTGCCGGTGCGCCCATTAACGATGCCTTAACGGGTGCCACTCTGCTGGGCGACAGCAAGGCCGCCGTTAAAGGCGGTGCCGATATGGCAACCTACCTCGACGCTCATTTTTCCGCTGCCGTCGCATTCTTAGGGAATATACGTGGCTCGCTGGGCGAAACGTCAGCCTTACTGGCCCTGCTCGGTGGTCTGTTTTTGTTCTTCCGTGGACTAATTACCTGGCATATTCCCGTCGCCATGATTGGCACGGTTGCCTTGATCTCACAAGTAACCCACATGGCTAATCCCGCGCACTATCCGGGAGCCATGTTCCATCTCAGCAGTGGCGCTTTGATGTTAGGCGCCTTCTTCTATGCCACCGATTATGTGACATCACCTTCGAGCCAGAGTGGAAAAATTATCTTTGGTATCGGCTGTGGAGTATTGGTGTTTGTCATCCGCAGTTACGGTGGTTTTCCCGAAGCCGTTGCCTTCGGCATTTTGTTTATGAATGCCCTGACGCCGTTAATTGATCGCGTTACCCGCCCAAGGGTGTATGGCCGCAATCTTAAAGGTAATCCGATTCACCATGTCCCTGCCCAGCGCCGGGTACAGTAAAAATAAGGGGGGATCTTATGCTGGCATCGACGCTACTTGATCGCAACCAACCTTTCTATCAGGCACTGCTGTTGGGGGGCGCCTGTGCTGTTGTAGGATTTGCCCTGATCGCTGGGTATCAGGCAACGCATCAGGCCATTGCCAACGCCGAAGAACAAGACCGCTTAACCAGCCTCAATGAAGTGCTGCCCGCCGCTAGCTACGATAACAATCCACTGGCCGGCAGTCAGGAATTTACCCACCCCGACCTGATGCAACCGGCAAAGCTAATGACAGCAACGCAGAACGGTCACATCAGTGGCACCGCAATTCAGGCTCGTGTCGCCGGATGGGGCGGCCCCATTGATTTTATTATGGCCACCGATCCATCAGGGAAAATACTCGGTGTGCGGGTGATTACTCATAAAGAAACGCCCGGTCTGGCGGATAAAATTGAAATTGCCAAAAGCCACTGGATCACAGGTTTTAATGGCCACAGCCTAAGTGATAGCCACTGGGCGGTAAAAAAAGACGGCGGTGACTTTGATCAGTTTACCGGCGCGACCATTACACCCCGTGCCATGGTGAAAGGAATCAAAGCTGGACTCGAAGTGCAACAACAGTGGCAGCAGACACAGCCAACAACTGGAGGTAAGCCATGAACTATCCGCAACTGTTTCGTGAAGGGTTATGGGACAACAACGTAGCGATGGGACAGATGCTGGCGTTGTGTCCGCTACTGGCGGTCACTACATCCGCCACCAATGGATTAGGAATGGGGATCGCCTCGCTGGCGGTGCTGGTGCTTACCAATACTCTAATTTCTTCTATCCGAGGGATTATCAGCTCGCAAGTAAGAATTCCGGTGCTGATCGTATTAATTGCCACCGCAGTCACTCTGGTCGATATGGCGATCAATGCCTGGATGCATGACTTGTATAAAGTGCTGGGGCTGTTTATCGCCTTAATCGTCACCAACTGCGCGATTTTCGGTCGTGCCGAAAGTTTCGCCAGCCGCCAACCGGTCGTACCTGCCATTGCCGATGCGGTTGCGATGGGGCTAGGTTTTACTTGGGTATTGGTCGCCATAGGAGCGATGCGTGAAGTTCTGGGAAGCGGCACGCTGTTCGCTAACGCATCCTTGCTGCTTGGCCCCCATTTCGCTTGGCTGGAAACACAAATATTCAGCGCCAGCCCGGATATTCTGATCGCGATACTCCCCCCTGGTGCCTTTATGGCACTGGGTTTTTTGATTGTCATTAAGCGCCTGATCGACCAGCGCATACAAAAACCAACCGACACTGATAGTGATCTGGTTCAGATCAGCACCTGAGAGAGCCACTATGGATATCAGCCTTGTATACGCCACCATTCACCCAACCACAGACACCGCCCCTTGGCTGCAACTGAACGTACCGGATGACTGTACTCTGAAGCAGGCTGTGGAACTCAGTGGAATTGTTGAACGTTATCCGGAAATTGACCTAGGCAAACAGCGGGTCGGTATTTTCGGCAAACTGGCAACGCCAGAGACGTCACTGAAACCCGGAGACAGGGTTGAAATCTACCTGCCCGTCATCCGAGTGGATGAAGAAGATGATGATGACGATGATGATGATTAATTCATCCCCTTTGTCGGAAACCTTACACAGCACTTCTTTCCACACTTTTCGGTATGTCGGATTTGCCACAAAGCTCCCGCAAGAATAAAAATATTTATATAAATCAATAGGTTAAAAATGAAATCAAAACGGCAAACCTATTGCAATAGAGAATGTGAATAGAAAAGTGTGAACAGATACCACCCGTTAAAAGACACCTTGATGAGGAGTTAACCATGGCGAAAATCGGTCTTTTCTTTGGCAGCAACACGGGCAAAACCCGCAAAGTTGCCAAGATGATTAAAAAGAAATACGACGACGAACTGATGGCGTCGGCATTAAATGTAAACCGTGTCAGTGTTGAAGACTTTATGTCGTTCGACTACATGATTCTTGGCACGCCAACGTTAGGTGATGGTGAGCTTCCTGGTCTGTCCTCCGATTGCGATGCAGAGAGCTGGGAAGAATTTTTGCCACAACTGGAAGATCAAGACTTCGCTGGCAAAACCATCGCGCTGTTTGGTCTCGGTGATCAGGTGGGTTATCCAGATGAATTTCTCGATGCCATGGGTGAGCTTTATGATTTCTTCTCTGAGCGTGGCGCGACCATTGTCGGAGGCTGGCCTAACGAAGGCTATGAATTTGATGAATCACAAGCACTGCGTGATGGCAAGTTTGTCGGCCTTGCACTTGATTTAGACAATCAATCCGGTATGACCGACGAGCGCCTCGGCGTCTGGCTATCGAGCATTGCTCCAACGTTCGGACTACCTGCCTAAGGGCTCCACTGTTAACAGGAAATATCAACAGGCACTATCAACAGGCACTATCCCCGGTGGCCAATGCGGACGGCCATCATTCTTCGGCGGCCCCAGTGGCCGCTTTTTTTATGAACGAATGAATTAAATAGCGGTTAGATCAGTAAGGAGAAAAGCATGGCCCAGATCAGATCTGGGCAGCGACTTGATCATTGCCGTCAGAAGCATCCGTCTTGCTATCCGCTTCTACAGCGGCTGCCATTTCTTCAGCATTTTTAAAGGTGCGCTGCACGGTTAACGAGGCACCGCCATCGATTTCTTCGATATCAACATGACAGGCTTTCAAGGAGAGAGTGGATGGCAGGTCAAACATCACGGGCTGCAGTAGATTTTCCAGCATGGCGCGTAAACCACGAGCACCGGTGCGCCGCTCTACCGCTTGCTGCGCAATGTAAGTCAGTGCCGCATCGCTGAAAATAAGCTCAACGTTTTGAAAGCGGAACAACTGGGCATATTGGCGTGTTAACGCATTACGGGGTTCGGTAAGAATTCGGCGTAGGCTTTCAACGTCCAGATCTTCCAGAAAAGAAATCACGGGAAAGCGTCCGATAAATTCTGGAATTAATCCAAATTTAAGCAGGTCGTCTGGCTCAAGTGCTTCTAGCAGGCTGCCTTCGCGCACTGGCGTATCGTCTTTTTTATTCAGCTCGGCGCTGAATCCAATACCGGTTTTTTTGGGGCTCATCCGGCGTTTGACCAGATCCGTTAAACCCGGAAAGGCGCCACCAACAATAAAGAGGATATTGCCCGTATCCAATACGACTTCCTCACCACCGTCGCCTCGGCGACCTGACCGGTTAAAACGAAACTCACTGCCTTCGACCATTTTCAGCAGTGCCTGCTGTACACCTTCGCCCGAGACGTCACGCACGCTGGCACCACCGCCACCACTGCGCGCAAGTTTATCGACTTCATCAATGTAAACAATGCCCCAGCGCGCCGCTTCCGCGTCACCACCGGCGGCTTCTAATAAGCGCTTCAGCAGACTGTCGACATCATCACCAACATAGCCCGCCTGGGTCAGCGTTGTGGCATCACCTATCACAAATGGCACGCCAATAATGCGAGCCAGTGTGCGTACCAGCAGGGTTTTCCCTGTACCGGATGGCCCCACCATTAAAATATTGGATTTTTCCAGTTCAACACTGTCGTCACCGTTTTCGCCTAAGGTCACATCCACCGGTGCACGATGATGTAAACGTAAATAATGGTTATACACAGACACGGCTAAAATGCGTTTTGCCTCGTCTTGGCCAATCACATAATGATCGAGAAAATCTTTAATTTCGTGCGGTGTTCTCTGTTGCGGTTCGACCGGTGTGGCGGGGTTACTCCAAGTGCTGATGACCTGAAAAGCGAGCTTTACGCACTGCTGGCAGATATGGCCATCGTTACCAGCAATCAGCGGTACTTTGGCTGATTTTGGTTCCCCACAGAAGGAGCAGACAGGAACTTGGCGGGCAGTAGTCTCTGGGGTATTCATAGCATTTTCTCCTTCCGGCGTTCGGCAGCGGCATGGTCATCCGCCGTAGCGCTGTCCTTTATCTGTAGCGCCAGCCATTGACGCTGAGTACGACGATCCTGACGTTGCTGTAATTTAGACTGCAATTCCGGCAGCACTTGCTCGGCGGTCATAACGCATTCAGGCGTAATGGATTCACACAAGAGTAAGTGCCAGCCAAGCTCGCTACGAACTGGGTCCGATATCTCACCCGGACGCATGCTAAACAGTACCTGTTCCAGCTCGGGATACAGTACCCCTTTCGGTACGTCTCCCAGCCAGCCACCATTTAAACTGCTCGGGCATTCAGAATGCTTCAATGCCTGTTCGGCAAAGCGCCCGGGGTGCTTTTGCAAGCGCCGAGAAATGTTCATACAGCGGTCACTGGCACTGATGGCATTGTTTTCATCAAGGTCATCATTAACCGTAATCAGAATATGACGCACGCCGCGTTTTTGCGGCTGTCTGAATTGCTCCTGATTCAGGTAGTAGTACAAACGTGCTTCGGTTTCACTGACCCGGACACCGCGACTGGCGACCAGCTCCATCACCGCCTCGACCAATAATTCCCGATGCAACGACTGACGCAATTCCTGTTCGTTGATGCCTTCTGCTTCAAGCGCTGCAATAAATTCATCGTCGTTGTCATAACGCTCACGAATTCGCGCCACTGCCGCATTGGTGTGCTGCTCGGGAATCATGACTTTGCGCGCTTCCTGACTCGACAACACCTGCTGCTCCAGCGTCTGCTCGTAAACCGCAATGCGCTGGGCTTCCTGCTGCTGTTCATCGCTCAATTGCGCAGGTGCGAGACCGAAGCGCTCGTTGGCAATACGAAGAATCCGATAACCGTCGTTCATTGTTCGGCACTCGCAGCAGGAACAGAGGTCTCCTGCATCTCGGCAAGCGCCGACTCAGGAACCAAAAAGGTACGACCATGAAAGCGTACGTGGTACGACACTTGGGTATTATCTCTAACAACTTTTTCTATTTCGCCGCTGCTGCCCGGCGAAACCACCGTCTCTCCGCCCACGGCGAGGGTAATACGGCTAACCACCGAATCACGGAATTCAAAGCGGTTATTAATCCAAGGCGCGGAGGCGGGAATCAGCTCTTCAGAACGGCAGCCAATCGTGCGGCCTTCATCAAGAAAATGAACCCGATAAATGAGCTGATCCTGCAGATAAGTGCCGACGTCGTAAACGCAGCCAACAGAACCACGTTTCATCAGTAATTCACCTACCTCCCGTCCGGGGTAAGTACCGTCGTTACGGACATTACGGATGAGTCTGACCTCATCACCATACTCGTAAACTGGGCGCATACATCACCTCGCGTTTCTGATTACTACTGTGAATCCCTGCAACAACGAACCCGTTATAAAAGTGACTCAAGAGGCACAAACCCGGTCTGCGGTTCGTGCATACGGAACACTTTGAACACTTTCTCGGTCAGGGCATCCGACTCAACAAAGTCCTGATACGCCTGCGTCAGCAACTGGGTATAAATGGCTCGACGTGCTTCTTCGTTGTCTTCATGTCCAGCCAAGGCGTTGTCGCTCTGGCTGAGATAATCGTGAAAGCGCTGCATAATATGCAGGCGGTTGATATTCACCACGCTCTCATCAAAGGCTATGCCAAAATATCCGAGAAAATCTTCCGCGGATGTCAGTTCATCCATTGCATCATCCAATGTCAGATCGTCCATCGCTTGTACTCCTGTGCAGGGTTAATTCTGTCGGGCCAACGACCATGAGTAAGGCTTTTGCGCCCAGACGGTCGTGGCTATCAAATTCAACGATACGGCTTAACATGCGCACCGCGATCTCACGCTGATCCAGACGTAAATTCAGGTAGGCTGCGCCTTTTAACGTCATCAGATAAAAGCGCACTAAGGTAAAAGAGCTCTGTACACCGTTTGCCAGATGGCGTGCGGTTAAGCGTTCCCAGTCGGCAGGAAAACCAATGTCCGGTGCGACTCGTAACAAGACGTCATGGGCAATGGTCAAAGCGTCACGCAAACGATGCTGGTAGTAATAAAAACGATACAGCGCCACCAGCACGGAAAGATTATCCGGGGCCAGAGTTAAGGCCTTTTTCAATGCCGCTTCCGCGGCTCCCTCTTCGTCGGCCTGCCCATACAGCTCGCTGGCCAGAGCGATCAAATCGCGTACGTCATCGGACATCGGCTCATCGAAGTACATCAGTTGACCGTCAAAATCCTGCAAATCCATCAGCGTACTCCCACCTGTTCACTGATACGGCCTCTCATCTGACCACCGGGGCAGTCGTTCAAACAGATGTCATTGTCTGGATCACATTCGCCATACCGCTCTTCTGCCGTCTGCTGCTTCACCTGAGCTTCGAGAGCGTCCAAACGTTCAAGCAGGCAACTGATCGCACGGCCAACGGGGTCAGGAATCAGATGGTGATCAAGATCAATACCGTAAGGATTTAACGTTCCAGCACTGCGCAGACGCACGATTTTTCCTGGAATTCCAACCACAGTACAAGCCGCAGGGACATCCTCAACCACTACCGAATTGGCCCCAACGCGCCCACCCTTACCTATCGTAATATTGCCTAGGATTTTCGCACCGGCGCCGACCATCACACCGTCTTCCAAGGTCGGATGACGCTTGCCGCGATTCCAGCTGGTGCCACCTAAGGTCACACCGTGATAGAGGGTGACGTCGTCGCCAATCACCGCCGTCTCACCGATCACCACACCAGCGCCGTGATCAATAAAAAAGCGCGAACCAATCACCGCACCGGGATGAATATCCACGTTGGTTAACCAGCGTCCAATGAACGACAACCAGCGCCCGGGAAAACGCAGGTCGCTCTGCCACAGCCAATGACTGATACGGTAGATAATTAAGGCGTGTACGCCGGGATAAGTCAGTAATACTTCAAGCACACTGCGAGCCGCGGGGTCACGTTCCAGAACCGAACGAATATCTTCTTTCAGCTGCGCCCAGAATGTGGGTTTCAAGCGCTGAGTACGGACATTTGGCATGATGCATCCTCCTGAGGTTCGCTCATCCCAGAAGTAAGGCTAAAACCTTCTAGCGCAGCGTATAGATTCATCAGTTCGCTATCCGTGGGACTGCGTTTAATACGCGTCACCAAAACGCGGAGCTGCTGCAATAACACAGGCAATTGCCAGCTTTGCAACTGCACACCCAAGGCACGATAGGCATCGGCCAAGCCACGACTGCCGGAATGCTTGCCCAATACCATCAGGTGCTTACGCCCAAGTTCGCTAGGGTCTAAGCCCTGATAATTGCGCGTGTCTTTCAGCAGACCATCGACATGAATACCGGCTTCGTGGGTAAAGACGCCCGCTCCGACAATGCTTTTCTGCCAACCGACACTGCGGCCAGAAGCGCGCTCAACCAGCTCCGATACGGCTTGAATATTCTGGGTATCCACGCCAGTGGCAATGCCATGCAGATTTTTTAACGCTAATACGCATTCTTCCAACGGCGCATTCCCCGCACGCTCCCCCAAACCATTAACCGTGGTATTGATATGAGTAGCACCGCCGACAACAGCGGCGAGCGTATTGGCCGTCGCCAAGCCATAGTCATCGTGCGCGTGCATTTCGAGTTGCAGATCGGTATCGCTGCGCAGACGACGGAAGGTATCAAGCAAACGAAAAGGCTCCATCACTCCAAGGGTGTCTGCAAAACGTAAGCGAATGGCACCGGCCGCCTGTGCGGTATCGGCCACCCTGCGCAGAAATTCAGCATCGGCACGCGAGGCATCTTCCATACCGACGCACACATCAAATCCGGCATCACAGGCTTCACGCACCAAACGCGATGTCTGAGCCAGTGCCCATTCGCGATCTTTACCGAGTTTGTGCGCCAGATGTTGATCCGACACGGGCAAAGACAGGTCCAGCATCTGCACCGCCAGACCGCGCGCCGCCTTTAAATCGACGTCAGCCATACGACACCAAGCCATCAAACGAGACGGCAATTTAAGCGCGGCAAGGGTTTGAATCACTTCCTGTTCTTCTGCTCCCATTGCCGGGATACCGACTTCGAGTTCAGGTACTCCAATGTCTGCCAAAGACTGAGCAATGGTCAGTTTTTCTTCGGCAGTAAAGGCCACACCCGCGCTCTGTTCGCCGTCGCGCAATGTCGTATCGTTGATAACAATAAAGCTGGCCGTCATATTGGTTCCCTCACACTCAGTCGGAGTTTTCACGCGCAGCCGTTAGGCATACACAGGGGCGAATGCTTCTTTAGGATTTTCCAGCGGCTTATCGTCCGCCCAGTACGGCGACAGTTTGCGCAACTTTGCAACAATCGATGGTACGGCTTCGATCACACGTTCAATTTCTTCGGCAGTGGTATAACGCGATAACGAGAAACGCACGGTGCCATGTGCTGCCGTATAAGGAATCCCCATCGCGCGCATGACATGTGAAGGCTCCAGCGAACCCGAAGTACATGCCGAACCACTGGACGCGGCGATGCCCGCTTTATTGAGCAGCAAAAGAATCGCCTCACCCTCGATATATTCGAAGGCAATATTCAAGGTGTTCGGTAAACGATTCGTGGTATCACCCGTGGCAAAAGCATGGGACACCTGAGACAGAATGCCCTCTTGCAGACGATCACGAAGTTTCGCCACTTCGGTGTTTTCATACTCCATGTGTTGCAGTGCTTGTTCGCAGGCGATACCCAGACCAATGATCGAAGCGACATTCTCGGTACCCGCACGACGACCGCGCTCCTGATGGCCACCGCGAAGCAACGGACGGAAACGCACACCACGTTTCAGATACAAGACGCCAACGCCTTTAGGGGCGTGCAATTTGTGCCCAGAGAGCGACAGCATATGAATATGACTGTCCGCCAGATTCATAGGAATTTTGCCCACGGCTTGAACCGCATCAGTATGGAACAGCACACCCTCTTCATCGGCCATCTCGGCCATTTTTTCGACGGGAAAAATCGTACCGGTTTCGTTGTTGGCCCACATCACCGACACCACGGCAACATTGTCGGACAGCAGTGCGGCGTATTGATCGAGATCCAAACGGCCTTTGCCGTCCACCGCCAACTTATGCACGGTATACCCTTCGGTTTCGAGGTATTCACACAGATTCAAAACGGCAGGATGCTCGACCACAGTGGTGATAATTTCTTTTCTTTCAGGATTCGCTTTCAGCGCCGAAAGAATTGCGGTTGAGTCCGATTCGGAACCGCAGGAGGTAAAAATAATTTCCGATTCGTGTTCCGCACCCAGAATATTCTGCACCTGCTGGCGCGCTTTTTTCAGCGCAAATCCGACTTTATTACCAAAGCTGTGCAGCGAAGAAGGATTGCCAAACTGCTCGGTAAAATACGGCAGCATGGCTGCGACCACATCAGCATCAACTTGGGTTGTTGCATTATTATCGAGATAAATATCAGCCATTACGCACCCTCCCCTGCCATTTGAGCTGCACGCTCACTTTCTGGAATGACCTTCACAAACTCACCCAAGGTTTCGATCAGTTTCTGCTGTACGCCACCCAAGGTCATGGCCGCCATCTGACAACCACTGCAGGCACCAACTAGGCTGACGTAAATGTTTTTGCCTTCCACATCCACCAGCTCAATGTCACCGCCATCGGCTTTCAGTGCCGGACGCAACTGCTCGATGGTTTCCACAATGATTTTGATGCGCTGCACCGTCGTCATCTTCGATGCAGCGGGCTTACCTGCACCTTCCAGAACCACGAGACCATCATTAGCCGCTTTTTTAGCCGCCACCTTGGCGCCTTTACCGCCACCAACACCTGCCGGAGTAAATACCTCGCCACGCGCGGCCAGTTCTTCGGATAAAATATTTTCAATGCCTTCGTGACAAGAAGAACAACCACCACCCGCTTTGGTGTAGTTGGTGACTTCTTCAACGCTACTCAGATTATTGGCACGAATGGTATCGCGGATCATGACGTCGTCGATGGCGAAGCATTTACAGATCAAAGCGCCTTCATCGTGGTCGTCTTCCCAGACTTCACCGCGATAATTCGCCACCGCCGCCTGAAGCGCTTCGCGCCCCATCACTGAGCAGTGCATTTTTTCTGGCGGTAAACCGTCGAGAAAATCGGCAATGTCTTGGTTCGAAATTTTCAGTGCCTCATCCACGGTCAGACCTTTCACCATTTCAGTCAGTGCCGACGATGACGCGATGGCTGATCCACAACCAAAGGTTTGAAAACCCGCATCCAGAATCACATCGTTCGATGGATCAACTTTCAGTGTCAGACGCAGCGCATCGCCGCAGCTGATAGAACCCACATCGCCAATCGCATTCGCCGCTTCGACGGCTCCGGCATTTTTCGGGTTATAAAAGTGTTCTTTAACTTTTTCTGAATAATCCCACATGGTGATTCTCCTTTGTCGTATCAGCAGCTGAAAGATTTGCCACAGCCACAGCTGGCTGACGCGTTCGGATTTTCGAATTTAAAACCACTGCCTTCGAAACCATCAACGAAGTCCACAGTGACCCCATCAAGCAGGGGCATGCTGTTTTCATCCACCAGTACTTTCAGGCCCGACATATCCAGCACTGAATCACCATCACTGACGGCTTCCTCAAGCTTCATACCGTATTTAAATCCTGAGCAGCCACCACCCTCGACGCGGATACGTAATCCCGCCATGGGTGTCTCGGTGCTTTGCATAAAACGACGAACGGCGGAAATCGCGCTATCAGTCATATTGATCATGATCAGTCTCCTCTGGCTGCGGAAAGAGCGGTTGCTAAGGGGATTTTGCAACCGCTGTGCCACGCATTGTCTTGAGAAAAAATCCAGCAATATCAACAACCTGAAGATTTAACGAAGAAAGATGTCATGTCGGTCGTGCCACAGCGTTGTCGTACTTGCTACAAAACCAACACGACAAAGAAAGCCCACAGAAAAGACCAACAAAAACACTACAAAACAGAGAACTTACAACTGGCGCGAAGGCAAAAGAGAAGGAATCAAAGAGGGATAATCAAAGCGCTGCAACACAGTAGTTCACGGCCTGATCAAATATTCGCGTACCGCCACCCTCGGCAACAATGGTACGCAACAGCTGCGCGTCGTTAACGCGAATGCCTGCCAGATAATCAACCCCAAACTCCGCCCACTCCGATAGCCAAGGCAGGCTTGGCCCCATCAGCACGACCTGCGCCTGTGTTGCCAATGCCAACAGGCCAGGTAAGGTTTTATTGGCAAGACTGCTGATCGCATTGATGGTCGCAATGGCACACACCAGCTCGGGGCCACTCCAATGCTCCAGCCACGGCAGCAGCTCGGCACAGGAACGGCCTCGTAGAGATCCAGCCCAGGGAATCTGGCGCGACACGCCCGTCGGGCTGAAACACATGCCCGTGGCCAATAACTCAGAAGCGGTTGATGTGCGGGCAATACCAGTGCTGCTCCAGTTCAGCCCCAGCATCACATCGGTAAGGCAAAAATCCTGACCGGATCCTTTCAACACAGCCGCCAACAGATCATAAATCCGTCTGGCCGAACTCATGCCCTTATCCGCTATCACGTTAGCGGTTGTCCGGTAACCGACATCAGACGGAGTTCGCCTTTTAATGCCTCCGGTGTTCCCCACACGGATACCGCTTCAACAAAGCAGTCTTCACGGATTGGGTGCATCAGCGTGAGATCGTATTCCGCGAAAATCTGGCCCGACTCGCGCACTTGTACACTTCCTAACAATAAGCCCAGCGGATTACGCCAGAAACCAAACCAATTGACGCTTTGGTCAAACGGATCAACCCGCAGATCAGACTCGGTTAACGGTGCCATAAACCCTTGGTGTTCGATTCCAGCTTTGTCGCATTCCAACCGGAACGCCGCACGGATAGCCGCCATTGCTTCCAACGGTTCGTCAATAAGCGCGACCTCAGCGCTGGCAGCAGGCTCAACAGAAATAACCATAATCATTCCGTTCCGATGGGTTATTGCCACAAGGCATCGGGGGCCACCAGCTCTTCTACGACACTGCCCGCTTTCAGATGCTGATTGATGATCTGATCTAGATTGTCTGGTGTGACCGCCATGTACCAAGTGCCACCCGGATAAATCAGTACATTAACCCCTGCACGGCAAGGGCCAAGGCAACCTGTCGCCACCAACGACACCTGATTCATCAGACCACTGGCGATCAACTTTTCTGAAAAAACCTGCAACAAATTCATAGCGCCTTTTTCGCCACAACTGCCGCGCGGATGACCCGCTGGACGCTGCTGGCTACAGACAAAGACGTGCACTTCTGGTTTTGGCATAACGGGCTCCTTTAAGCTGCAATTGCCTCATGCGTATGACAGTTTTTTGGACAAACCCGTGCGCATGATGCGCAGCCGATGCAGTCATCGGCATTAGCGATGGTCATCACCATCATCTCGTCGTCTTCGTCGTAAAAATCATCGTCGTCATCGTCGATCACGTCGGTGCGTTCAACGAGATTAAAGACATCGCGTGGGCAGACTTTGTAGCAACGTCCACAGCCAATGCAGGTCGATGCATCCAGTGCGGTCACAAACTGAGGGGTCCACTCGTCGCCACCGCGTGTGCGCCCAATAATTACGTCCGACATATCGGTTCTCCTCTTTCTGGCTGCCCGCTACTGCGCTTCGGCAACCGCCTGATCATAAGTTTTTTGTGCAGCTTCCCAAGCCTTGCAGGCATCCACCGCCTGCTGCGCCAGATCCGGCAAGCTCTGGTATTCGGTCCATAAGGAATCTTCAACCACATCATGTATTTTTGATGCCCATTCCGTTGCAATGCGCTTCTTGCTGCTGGCGTTTTTGCGCAGGGCTTTCAATGCATCATCAGACATAATGAATCTCCTCTTACAGTTCAGCGACGTCAGGGAAGGTAGTGACGAGTTTCAGCGCGGAGGCTTTGATTTTTTCGACCTCGGCAATTAATTTTTCTGCCGATTCAAAACCAAAGCGATGCACATCGCGCAGGGTTTTATCGACAACAATTAATTTGCCCACACTGATTACCGCACGACCAAACCCTTCGTGAGTAATATTGATCATAGGCACCGCCATCAAACTGCATTCCTGTTCAATCACCGTCGCGATTGCGTTGTAGTAGGCTTTTAAACGCGAGATGGTGGTCTCATCTGGATCACCGATAACGGGAATTTCTCGCCGTTGTTCTTTGGTCAGAATCACTGGCGACAGCACGCGCTCATCGCTCCAAGTGTCGTAGGTGCCATAGCTGTCCATCGCCCGCAGTTGTGTAATCATCTGGCGGATAACGGGGGATTCGTAAGGTGTTTCATTCGATGCCAGTTCAGTTGCCGTCGTCATGGTATTTTCTCCTGTATTTATTCATTCCAGCCTTCAGACTCCATCTCATCAAAGCGAGAGCCTGTGGTTGCAGTTCGACTTCGAATCGCGCGGGCCAGCCAAGCCGATGGCCCCTCGCGCAACTCTTGTTGCAACTGCTCTACTAAATCGGTAATCAGCGTACCTTCTGACACTTTCACGGGCTGAATGCCCATGGCCATTAACTGCCGCACCGCCGACGCGCCACAGGCACGGCAATAGACAGCAACGCAGTCTTGCAGCAGGGTAAATTTTTCTTTCAGCTTGTCTTCGTTACCGTCTTGATTGAGATGACCAAATTCGGTCACCTGAACCAACATGCTGTCGTCGGGCGAGATGGCGTATACGGCAAAGCTGCTGGCCGAGCCGAAATGTTCGTCCACTTCTTCGCGATCGCTGGAAGCAAAAGCGACTTTGACACATGCCAAATGATCGCCATCGACGATACTGAGATGTCGTGTTACTGCCATACGGAATTCCCTCCATTTTTCGTTGGGGTATAAACCGACTGATAAGGCGCCATTTCCTGATGATGTTCGGTTAACAGGTTGGCGATATCGAATAACGCCTGCGACGTGCCACGATAACCAAACCAAGTGCGTTGGAACCCACCCAGCAGGTCATACTGCGGAAAACCGGCACGCAATAACGGAATATCCAGACGCTTAGCACTTTCTGCACCGTGACTGTTAGTAATCAGCAAGTGGGCATGGGATTCACGCGCGGATTTTTCCAGCTCTTCCAGATCCCCTACCATCGGAGTTAAACCGGCTTCCGACTCCAGCGCTTGTGCGGCGTAAGGCACCACTGCGGCAACAATGTCTGAGCCCATATTGCGCAACAGACGCGAAAATCCGAGTACTAAATCGGGATCACCGGCAACCGCTATAGGGGCCATGCCCAGCATGAAATGAGTATCCAGCATGGCATCCTGCAACTGGCGACGGTGACGTTGATACTTGGCACTGACTGGCTGGTTGCTCAGTTGCGACAGGGTCATCAACCAGTCATCGGTGGCTTCCAGACCAAGCAGATGACCAAAGGTATGCAGTGGCAAGCCAACACGTTTAGCAAAGCCTTCTGCAACCGGATGAATGCTCTCTCCGATGGCCAACACGGCAATGCTGTCACCGGCCATCGCAATATCCTGCACCGATACCCCACCGGTGGTCACTGGACTAAAAGCAGCATCGCTAAGGTGGCCATCCAGCGAGCCGGAAAGGTCGGGAATCAGTAATGGCCTGAGTCCGAAGGATTCAACCGATTCCGCAACAAATTCCAGATCACCCGGTGTAAGGTTTGCGCCACACAGAATGGTGACCTGACGCTTGCGCGAGTAAGGTTTGGCTGCACCGTCGGGCACCAGAACATTGAGCATACCTTTAACGGCGGTGGCAAAACCGCTTTCAAAACTGCCGGAAAAATCTGGGGTATTCACCGCCACGACATGGGTATTTTCAAACGGTGGTGACTCTTCGCGAAATTCATACACGGCACGGCGGATATCCGCGCCCTGAGTCTCGGCCAATCCAGTGGTGGCCAGACCAACTAACGACGGGCTGCTCTTTTCGCAGATCACTCGCAAGGCCTCTTTGATATTGTCGTCCGCGCCCATCACCGAGGAAATTTGATCCATCGCCGTGGTTTGCAAAGGCACAGGCTCGCGAAAATGGCGAACAAAAAAGACTTTGGCAAATGCCGTACAGCCCTGCGAACCATGCAACAAGGGCACGGCGCCATTTACCCCCAGAAATGCCAATGCGGCACCAATGGTCTGGCTGGTTTTTAATGGGCTAACGGATAAGGCTTTTTTACGACGGATAATATCGTTCATACGGCCTCCGGCTCAGATTTCGGCTCACATGTTTTGGCCTTCACATCCCAGGGGGCTGGGGCGCGTACCGATTCCCACACAGGGCTTTCAATCGTAAGGGCTAGCTGGCGCACTAATTCCAGCATGCCGTCGTAACCGGCATAGCCAAACTCGCGTTCTTGGTTAATATCCAGAAAAGGAATTCGCGCCTTTAATGCCGTGTACATATTGCGACCACCGGCAATCAGGATATCGGCTTTGTAGTCTGCAACGGTTTTTAATAAGGCTCGTGGATTCCCTTCATCCAGCATTTTGACGTCGTCGCCCATCAGTTCACGGATACGGGCCTTGTCTTCTTCGGTGGATTTTTTCGTGCCCGTAGCCACGACCTTCATGCCCAAATCCTGCAAAGCCGAAATCACCGACCAGGATTTTACGCCGCCGGTATAAAGCAGCACTCGCTTGCCAGACAGACGCTCGCGCCATGGCTCCAGCACACGACGGATTTTGGCTTCTTCGCGTTCGATTAAGGCCTCAGTACGTGCGGTTAAATCTGGGTCGCCTATTAAACGGGCAAAATCCCGCAGCGCCTGCGAGGTATCGGTAATGCCGTAAAAACTGCCTTCAAACCAAGGAGTGCCGTAGCGTTCTTGCAGCTTACGCGCAACATTCAGCATGGCTTTTGAGCACACCATCATATTCACTTCGGCGCGATGCATGGTCTGCACTTCGTGGAAGCGAGCATCCCCAGACAGGGTGCATAAGACGCGGATACCCAACTCATCCAGCAAGGGCAGCACAAACCAGAATTCACCGGCGATGTTGTATTCACCGACCAGATTTACGTCATGAATCTTAATACCGGGACGCTGTACGCTGGCGGGCAAGGTCTCTGGTTCTGAGGTGCCGACCACATACTTGAGCATGGCTTCACCGGCGATGCGGTTACCGAGATTTTTTGTGCCGTAAAATCCGGCAGCGTCTACGGATACCACAGGCACGCCCCAGCGCTCGGTCGCGGCTTTGCACACGGCATCGACATCATCACCGGCTAAGGCTGGAATACAGGTGTTGTAGACAAACACGGCTGGCGGCTGGTAATCGTCGATGGCTTGCTTAATGGAATGGAACAGGCGCTTTTCACCCCGCCCCATCACCACGTCCTGTTCATTCAAATCGGTGGTCATGCCGATGCGGTACAGCGTCGGGCCGCTGGAACGGGTGCCGCGGTTATCCCAAGAGCTACCGGCGCAGGCAATGGGGCCATGAACGATATGCGCGACATCGGCAATCGGCAGCAAGGCGATCTGCGCACCATCGAAGGCACAGCCACCGTCGGTCGCCCCCGGTTTGGGTTTCGCGCAGCCGGATTTCTCTTTTTTGTTGTGACTGCAAGCGGGTTCATCGAGCAGTTCTGCGATGTCTTTTGCTTTCATCTGTACCCCCTGCGCCATGCAAAAATAATTTACAAACCTGTGTGACACCTTATTTGCAATCCTGAGACCATCGCTTAACCATTTGATTTAATTGGTTTTTATTACAAAACCCATTGTCTGATATGCGACAAGACACACGCTTTGAAGGGATTGCGACAAGCCCTCTGCCCTTAGTGAGCGACGATAGGCTTTGCCGCTATTTCCTCGGGCATACAGGTCACCAGCGCGATTTTTCCTTGAGCATCAGTAAAACCTACGAGATAGACGGTCTGGTTCGGATCTTCTTCCAAATGACCACTGTTCACTAACATGCCCATGGTGCCTGGCTCGGCAAAGACCTGATTCTTGGGATAGCCCGGCACTGAGCCATCATTGACGATGGTTGTGGTCGCAAATACCGCATCGCCTTTTTCGAAGGCTTCGCTTTTGCTGCTGGATTCATTGATCATGGTGATATCCTCATCGGTTTATGATGTTGTTGTCAGGTTTTGTTGTAAGTGTTGCTACGCAGCATTTTGTCGGCTGGGCGTTGTCGCATTTGCGACAATTGTCGTGCCTGCAAATACCGCTGATCCGTTCTAGCAATTTTATTCGCCCGAAAAAAAATCGTTCTAAAACAGATAATTACGTCACTCTCAAATAATCAGGCCTTGTTCTAGGCCTTGATAAAAATGAGTGGAATAAGGAATGCAGGGCAAAAGATTTGCCACCCGCGAAAAATACGCTGGCCGATATAATCAGCCGAACAGGAGTTGTTGAATAATGAAAAAGATATCTCTGCTTTGCATGTTTCTGCTTATCGGCATACCCAGCGTATGGGCGGCGGATGTGCGCGTGGCGGTGGCCTCTAATTTTACGGCGCCGATGGAAGCCATTGCCGATGCATTCATGCAAGGCAGTGGTTACAGCGTGCAGGTATCTGCTGGATCTTCGGGCAAGTTATTCGCGCAAATCATCAATGGCGCGCCCTACGATGTATTTCTGTCGGCGGACGACAAAAAAGGCGCGCTGCTGATTGAACGCGGTGATGCGGTAAAAGGCACCCAAACAATTTATGCACTGGGCACACTGGTGCTGTGGAGTAAAAAGTACGAACAACCCGAATTAATGCTGCGCCAGCATAAATACACTCGACTGGCGATTGCCGATCCCAAGCTGGCACCTTATGGTCAGGCGGCGATGGATGTACTAGCACACCTGAACATTACGCTCTCTGCTGCAGAGATGGTTACCGGCGAAAACATTACCCAGACCTGGCAGTTTGTTGCGAGCGGTAATGTCGATGCGGGATTTGTTGCCCTGTCGCAGTTAATTCATCGCCCCGACGACGGCGGTTATTTCTGGAACATTCCCCCCGAACTGTATACGCCCATCCGACAGGAGGCCGTGCTGCTCGGCCGCGCCGCCGACAATAGCGCCGCCAAAGCATTGCTGGCATTTCTGAGTTCGGAACAAGCAACTCGGATTATCCGTGACTTCGGCTACCAACTTGACTCACAATCGACGCCTTAGAATTCAAAACGAATCAACGACAAAAAGCTAATTTTCGTTTTCGAAGCAGGCTTTGCAAGGCAAATAGGAAAGGAAAAAAACGCATGACGCTGTCAGACGCAGACATCCAAGCCCTTTGGCTGACACTGAAGCTCGCTTCGCTGGTGACTGCGCTGCTGTTGATGATTGCTACCCCATTGGCGCTTTGGCTAAGCCGCAGCAAAAGCCGTGCAACGGGTGTTGTGAATGCGGTAGTGGCCTTGCCGCTGGTACTGCCTCCGAGTGTGCTGGGATTTTATCTGCTGATTGCCATGGGACCAGACGGGCCGCTGGGAAAACTCACCACCAGCCTTGGGCTAGGCACGCTGCCTTTTACTTTCACCGGACTGGTGATCGCCTCGATAATTTATTCCCTGCCGTTTGTGGTGCAGCCTATTCAGAACGCACTCAGTGCGCTCGGCAATCGCCCACGTGAAGTTGCCGCCACCTTGGGCGCGGGGCCTTGGGATACGTTTTTTCATGTCACTCTGCCGCTGGCGCGTCCTGGGTTTCTGACTGCTGCCGTGCTGGGCTTTGCTCATACCGTGGGGGAATTTGGCGTCGTGCTGATGATCGGCGGTAATATCCCCGCCGAAACGCGAGTGCTGTCGGTGCAGATATATTCCCATGTCGAAGCTCTGCAATACGCACAGGCGCATACGCTCTCGGCGCTGATGGTTGGATTTTCGTTTGTGGTTCTGCTGCTGTTGTATGGCCTGCGCCGACGTCAAAATGCGGGAGTCGTGTCATGGAGTTAAAACCCAGCACAGGCATGCAACTGCAATTGACATTACATCGCGATGATTTTTCACTGGCCGTCGACACCCACCTGCCGGCCACAGGGGTGAGCGTTATTTTTGGGCATTCCGGCTCCGGCAAAACCACCCTGTTACGCTGCATTGCTGGCCTCGAACGTGCGAGCGGTGACGTACTGTTTAACGGCGATGTCTGGCAGCGCGACAAGCAGTTTATTCCTACACACCGGCGTCCTCTCGCCTACGTATTTCAGGAAGCCAGCCTGTTTAATCATCTGACCGCCGCAGGCAATCTGCAATTCGCGGAAAAACGTGCGGTAAAAAATACTGACAGCGCAATATCGCAGGCAGAGCAGACCGCGATTATCGACATGCTCGGCATCGGCCATACACTCAAACGCTACCCAGAACAGCTCTCCGGCGGTGAGCGTCAGCGCGTTGCCATCGCCCGCGCTCTCTTACGTAATCCACGATTATTGTTAATGGACGAGCCACTTGCCGCCCTTGATGAAGCACGCAAGCAGGATATTCTGCCTTACCTCGAAACCCTGCGCCGCGAACTGTCACTGCCCATTATTTATGTGACCCATTCCATTGTCGAAGTCGCGCGCCTTGCCGATTATTTAGTTGCCATGCGCGATGGTCGCATCGTCGCCCAAGGTTCATTAGAAGAAACCCTCGCCGATGTAAATTTCCCACTGCAACTGGGTGAAGAAGCCGGGGTGGTGATCGACAGCCAAGTACGCTCAGTCGATCAAGAATGGCAACTTGCCGAGTTTGCATTGGGACAAGCGCAATCTATCTGGCTGAGAAACAGCGACCACAAAACCAGCGACAAAGCTCGCCTGCGCATACTTGCCCGCGATGTCTCACTGGCCAGCAGCCCACAGCATGACAGCAGTATTCAGAACGTACTGCCCTGCACCGTTGAAGCCATTACCGCAGACCGACACGAAGCACTGGCGTTAGTAAAAGTCAGAGTAGACGGCGCGCCTGTGCTATCAAGAATGACGCGCCGATCCGTGGACAAATTGCAATTAGTACCGGGGAAAACGATGTGGGCGCAGGTGAAGTCGGCGGCGTTGGTGTAATTATCTGGTTTAAATTTAATTTAACTGGACCGCTTTAACTTTGAATTCATTTGAGTACTGCCACGTCTTTCTTGGCTTTGTGTATTTTGGCATTGGACACCTCATCTGTTAGATGTTGGTGTCCGTTAAATCGGGGGAAGATCACCAGTCCGACAACATGCGCTTGTTAGCTGAAGTGACGCGAAAAGTAGTCAATCACTTCGCTCCCCTGTGTGCCTTTCCTAAACTTTTTTTGCTCCGTAAAGTCTATGTTAGGCAAAAGATGTATTAACTGATTATCTTTGTAAAGATTCACTATACGCCTATTGTAGTCGTTGACTTTCTTCCCAGTAATAGCCTTCGAAGAATCAATTATCCCCCCAACAAGAACATCTGCGAGCTGCACACCAGGAGAATCCCTTGAATCTATTTGTGAAACACTTGCAAGCTTCAAAGGAAATTTGAGAGTGGTTAATTCTGTTTCTTTGAAAGAAACCTCGTCACGATGAGTGATCATCTTGTTTAATGTAATGTCATATTGTTCCAAATTCTTTGAGCGATCATGAATTATCTTATAATTTTTACTAAGCATGACTTCCAGCCTACTTATTAGAGAAAACAAAACCACATATGCTCCATCTGTAGATACGTCTTTATGCATTATGGCTTCTATGCATGATGAACTTTCATGAGCTAATGGGCCAAACGCTTCCGGAAGTTCATGCCAAGGTGATGCCTTGACTTTTTCTATAAGAGACACCACTGAAACTTCTGATTTTGACTTCATCGCGCTCTGAAAAAGGGACAATATATTTAGGAAATTATCTCCTTTCAGTAAGGTGTCTCCAGTATAGTAGAGCAAAGAAGCTAAAGAATAGTTACCACCGTCCTCGTAAAGATTTATACCGCGATCGTAGTAAAAAGGTTCTACTGCATAATCTAAAAAGTGCAATATAAGCAAAAACCTTTTATCACATATATAACTAACGCATTCGTAGTTCTTCAACAAATCTGATTGGAGAGCAAGAAGTGCATTCCAGTTTGTTTGTCTTCTAGCAAGGTCGCGATATTTCAATTCTTCTGATTTTAGTTTAGGGAAGTGCTTTGCAATAAGACTCATAGCATCTGAATCTGAAATATATATCGCCGAAGCAGCTTGAAAGGGCTGATCTTGATTTAATAAATCAGCTCCTGTATAGCCACTTTCATCAATATAAACAGAATTCATTTTAAATACTCGATGTATCAATCATCAGCTAACGCCAGGCTTTGCGGCGGTTTTGGAGGAGCAAAGCGACGGAAAAACCGTCCGACAACAGCCCCTTGTTAGCTGATGAACTGAGCCATGGCACGGTTTTGAGCTCCTGCTCCAGCCTCAAGACCCGCTTTGACACCAGCCCGATTCTTTTCTGGTTGGTTCTGACTTGCTTTCAGCTTACCTATCAGAGTTTCAATTTCGATCTCTACACCGACGATCGCCTGTACCAAGCGTTCGGTGAAATCCGTTGGCGCATCATCAACGGACCAGGGATTGCCCATGTCCGACTCATGTTGATCTGTAAGTCGATGGAGATGATGTTTCAGCCAGGTCGAATCCTCAATAACGCGAGCAGTCCCTTCTGCATGGACAGCCAAATAGTTCCATGTTGGAACGACCCGACCTGTTTCTGCCTTGGTCTCATACCATGAGGGGGACACGTAGGCATCAGGCCCCTGAAAAACTGCAAGAATCCGAGCGCCATCACGCAGACGCTGCCAGACAGGATTGCTTCGAGCCAGGTGACACTGAAGCTGCCCAAGGGAGCCATCTTTTCCAGAAATCAGATGAAAGGGGACATGGTTGGCCTCAATTCCACCCTCATCCGCGACTACCAGCAGACCAAACCCGTAGTCCCGAATATATTGCTGTAGCTTGCTTATGTCGTCTTCCTTGAAGTGGCTAGGTACATACATTCCTTGAGACTCCTTGGTACAGGTCTTGCCCAGCTAACATCTATGGACACCCCTCATTGTGCAAGTAAAATCATCATGTCGTTTGGTGT
>OJDK01000055.1_pt1 | contig 89742 bp, 78 predicted proteins | sample 1592791 | NCBI WGS metagenome assembly OJDK01 (sample SAMN05416878, study PRJEB24817) | seawater metagenome | isolation source: Sea water | place: Canada:Atlantic | collected 2013-11
GTCTGGTTCAGACATGGGCGACGACCACAAAGAATACTTTGCTGGCGAAAACGCTTTGAAAGCTGGTGGCGCTAAGAACACTTCTAACCAGTTCTCTTAATCGAGACTTCTCTTAACTGAGAGTCTTAATCGAGACTTCTCTTAACTGAGAGTCTTAATTGAGACGGTTAGATCAGCCTACTCAGTAGGCTGAATGTTCTAAAAAGAGGTCATCCTTATTCATTTAAGGGTGGCCTTTTTTTATGCCTAGCATAAATGAATATTAAGCTTAGAACAGAGCAAAAGAATACTTCACGAGTGTCATGTATTGATAATAAAGCTTTGAAAGGCGGCGGTGTTAATAATACTAATTGCAGTTCCCATAATGAAACTCATAGCTCTTGCTAAGGGGTGAGCTTGCCTAGCTCTAAGGTAGGAGAAAACTCAAAAGTTGAGCCAATCTCTTTTGGTATTTTAGGGTAGGGGTTAGCAGCGAGTGCAGCTTTCTTTGCCCAATCATCAATTTCTAAATTACCACTGGATTGAATGACCTTCACACTGGTCGCGAATGATCCATATTCCAGTTTTATTTTTAAGCGAACCGTGCCTTGATACTCAGCACTGGCTTCTAAGCGCTGTCTCAAATACTGCTTCAGTACACGTCGATAAGAGGTATAAGTTGGGTCTTCACTGCCTTCAAGCGCTTCAACTTGTGCACGGCTATCGTTATTAACTTGACTGTCTTGCTTAATTTTCGCTTTTGTCTCATTAACCTTTATTTTTTCAACCAGTTCTTTTATTTCAGTTGTATCAGTACTGGGTTCGAGAGTGTCTTCTATTATTTCTGTTTGTTTTTTTACCTTGCTAGGACTTTGGCTGCTAATGATCTCTGGAATTTTACTCTTTTCTTTGGTTTGCGCAGTTTCTTGCTTAAGAACTTGTTCTTCAACGGCTTCTGTTGATTCGCTGGCCTGAGATATATCATTATTATGTTGCTGACTGATTTGACCTGTTTGAGCGTGCTGCACGAGTTCTCGATCTTGTATATCGAGTCGGGCATGGATAATTGAGCGTTCAGATAGATAAGGCTCAGGCTGCTCACCTGATATCAACAGCAGGCCGTGTACAGCGATCGAAATAATAAGAGTGATGGCTAGCTTTGATGTCGAGGATTGCACGTTTTTTGATCAAACCTTATTTATTATTGATAACCGTTAGAGGTACTTTAAACATGATAATAGACCAGAGTACTAGGCTCTATCTTTTTCAGCAAATAAGCTGTGCTAGCGGTAGGATTTATAGATTGAGCAGGGTATTATTAGCGCCTAAATTGATATAGGTTAATGCGTTTAGCATTAGCACACTTTCTACTCATTAATGGAGATTTAAAATGAGCGTATTAGTCGGTAAAAAAGCACCAGATTTCACAGTTCCAGCCGTACTTGGTAACGGTACTATCGTTGACGAGTTTTCTTTATCTGAAACAATTAATGGCAAATACGGCATCGTATTTTTCTACCCATTAGATTTCACTTTTGTATGTCCTTCTGAGTTGATCGCTTTGGATCACCGTATGGATACTTTTACCAAGCTAGGTGTTGAAGTAATCGGTGTTTCTATTGATTCACACTTCACACACAATGCTTGGAGAAATACTCCAATCAATCAAGGTGGTATTGGCGCTGTTAAGTACACTTTGGCGGCTGATATCGATCACGGCATCGTTAAAGCATACGACGTTGAAACGGAAGGCGGCGTAGCACTACGTGGCGCATTCATCATCGATAAAGAAGGTGTTGTTCGTTCACAGATCATCAACGATCTTCCATTAGGTCGTAACATGGATGAGCTGGTACGTTTGGTTGAAGCTCTACAATTCCACGAAGAACATGGCGAAGTTTGTCCTGCTGGTTGGAACAAAGGCGATAAGGGTATGGACGCTTCTCCAGAAGGCGTTGCTAAGTACCTAGCAGACGAATCTGACAAGCTTTAAGTTATTCTAATAACTTATTGCTGTAAGTCGATAAAAAGAGCCTCGCACTAGCGGGGCTTTTTTTTGCCTGTAAAGCGCTAATACTGAGTCGAAAGAATGCACTTATGATACAAATCAATGTGTAAGAACCAAGATTCTGTAATGATTTCTAAAACTTTTAGAGAATCAACTATGATCGACTTTCATCAATTGCCAAAAGTTGAATTAGACTTTATGAATACAGAGCACCAAGAAGCTGTTGATATTTATAATAAAATTGAACGAGATTATCTACTTCATGACGTGGACAGCGTTATAAACGGGATTCTTGATATACAGGAACACTGTATCAGCCACTTTGCTCATGAAGAGCAAGTGATGAAAAATAACTGTTATCCACCTCTTCAGGTGCATAAAGAAGCTCATGACAGGGTGCTAATGGAAATTGATATGGTGGTTAAGCAGCTTAAAAATCATAGAGATTTGAGCAAGATTGCTCATTATATAGAGCGAGGTTTTCCAAACTGGTTTTCACAGCATTTAAATACAATGGATAAAATGGCCGCAGAATTTATCAGTGGGCAAAAATTGAGAAAAGTAAGCTAGAGGTTTATTACTTTAATCATTCCGATGGGGTTACTTAACGAATTAAGCAAACCGCATGGAATCCAGATTCTGTCATAATGTACGCCGCTGCTTGGCTGCGGCTGCCTCCGTCACAATAGACGACATAATGAAAATCATGATTCATTCCAGCCAGCTTCTCGCGGATGCGATTAAGTGGAATGTTTTCACTGTTCTTTAAGGGGTCGTGTCGGAACTCTTCTGGGTGACGAACATCAATTAAAACAGTTCCTGAATCACCCTCATCCATTTGGATTTTGAGCTCTTCCATTGTGATGGACTTAATAATGGGCTTTTTCAGTAGTTCATCAAAATCTACCTTGTCTAAAACCATAAGCGAACCATTACTCGCCATTGTAACGGTCGCATTGCGCACGCTCTCAGCGATTAATGCATCTTCCCCGAAGCAATGGCCGGTTTGGATGGCGGCTAAAACTTTTTCTTTATGTCTGTCGCCTTGAGTAACAATGGCACGCCCCTGTTTTATTACGTAAAACTCATCGCCCTGCGCAGCCTCTTGTACGATAATTTCACCAATTTTTACCTCTCGTTCTTTAAAGCGAGATAGTAATTTTTGGATATTGGCAGGGGGAATGCGTGTAAATAGGGGGGATGTTAATAATGCATCCATCCAGTCCAATGTCTCGACATCTGAATCGTCACTCGAGTCGTGCTCTTCGTTAGAGTCGTCATCATCTAAATCTTCAGAAAGCTGAGACCATGTTGTGACTAAGTCTAGGTATTCACGATTAATGCTGTAAAACTGGCATATTGTGGTCGTGATGGCAGAAGAGCGATGTATGTGAGAGCTATTGTCTAAAGCAAGATAGTTATCTTCACTATCTGCAGTCACTTTTGTGACGTTAAAATTTTCATCAGCTAGGTCAATTTCGCCGCTCATTAGAAAGTGGCACTCGTGATCTTTACTACCGCGCTTAAAGAGAATCTTCCCTTTTTCTAATGTATGTACTCTAAGTTGATTGGTCAGATCTTTTATACAGGCAGCGGTTAAGTAGTCAAAAGGAATAAATCCTTTTAACTTATCTGAGTCTATATTGCTTGAAGTCGTCATACTTCTCTTCTTCAAAATGATACTGCAAAGGTAATCGTTCTTTTAACTATAGCTAATCTTAGTGGTTGGGTAAATTAATTAACAAATTCAATGCCCCTAGGGTACATTTTTTATTAAAACGAGCATCGGTTATTGTGTGGATTAATAGACTATTCGCTTGGTAATATTATGTGGTGAATAAGATCTTTTGGCTGCTTGTTGGGGCTAAAGGGAATTCTTCCTAAACAGGGGGCTTGCAGATGATTTCTTAAGTAAGCGAAGTTCGCTTCTTGTTCACTCATTTCAGGATCAATATGATTAGCGACCCAGCCGACGAAGTTTAGTTTAGTCGCAAGTATGAGCTGCTGAGTTAATAGCGCATGATTAATGCAGCCTAACTTCATACCGACGACAAGAACGAGGTCATGATTGAGCTGTTGAGCAAAATCCGCCAGTGTATGTTCATTATTCAAAGGTACTAACCAGCCTCCAGCGCCTTCAATTAAGTGAAAGTCAGCAACCTGTTTTAGTCCCGTTTGGCATTGCTCTAACAAGCTGTTTAAAGTCAGTTGGCTATTATTCAGTTCTGCTGCGATATGCGGTGCGACAGCCTGAGGGAAGGCGACTGGGTTATGCACTGCATAGTCTGTTTTAATGCTGCTGGCCGCTTGTAAAGAGAGCGCATCGTCATTGTGCCATTCTCCCGAAGGGTTTTGCTCTAGCGACCATTCACAGCCTGCAGCGATGGGCTTTAAGCCGAACGTCGAAAGACCAAGTGACTGCGCTTTATATAATAACGTTGTGGCGACGAAGGTTTTACCTGCGTCGGTATCTGTTCCGGTGATAAATAGCTTATGCATAGGATGCCAGTATGATAAATGTAGTAATGAATAAGGTTCTAGAATTCGCGCTTACGTGCAATCACCCAAATTAAATCATAGGTCAGTGACAGTTGTGAGGAAGGCGCAGTTGGGCCCTCTCGTGCTGACTCTCCCAATCTAGAGTGACAAACATTACGGTATGCATCATCTAGCTTTCTCAGCCTTTCACGGCCGCCCAAGCCTTGTCGGCGACCAGGGTTCACATTAGTCGCGCCAATAGCTTTTAATTCTTTCAATAAACTGGATAGGTTTTTATGGTGCTGCACAACTTCTTGTTGCTGACAGCTCTCAATATCAAAAAATTGCTCACAGTCGTTAATTACCTGAGATTTTGAACTGAAACTATTCACGTGCACAAAAGGGTCGACTTGTTGCCAAGCAGACTTTAACTCATGCATGGTACGGGGCCCCAGCGTTGCGAAAGCAAATAAACCGCCTGGCTTTATAACCCGGCTAGCTTCACTAAACAGTTGCCGAACTTGTTCACTCCATTGCACCATCAGGTTTGAATAAATTCCGTCAAAGCATGCGCTGGTAAACGGAAGGTTTTCCGCATCGGCAGTCACTGCATGAAAGGGCAACTGTGCTAGTTTTTGATGGCTGGTGACAGACATTCCATGAGCAAGGTCAGCCCCGGTAATACGTTGAATGCCTTGTTCAATCAAAGTCGGCACGGCAAACCCTGTTCCGCAACCCAAATCTAGCCAGTGCGATAGACCACTTTCTCGGGCCTGTGCAATAGGGTGCTGAGAAGCAGGGTGTTGAGAAGCAGGGTGTTGAGAGTCAGGAGGTTGAATGAAAGAGCTCAACTGCTTTACTAATTCTAATGCCGAAAATTGTTGGATGCGCGCAGCTTGGTCGTAAGACTGTGAGGAGCGGCTGAATTGACTGGCGACTTGTTGCTTTGCTCTATGCGCATGAGCGGTTGCTAGGTTATTGTCTGATTCGCCATCAAGACTTGTTACTGTGGAGCGACCAGAAACGCTTGCCATGGCACTGTTGCTATTAGTTTGCTCGGATAAACAGGTTGTCATAGAAAGGGGCTCCGCTCCAAATCAGACTTATCAGAACCGCTCAATGACAGGGTCATTGGCAGATTTGAAGGTGAGCTGATTATAAATTGACGATATATGCTTCAGAACAACTTCTGGAGACTGAATAAATAATGCATGGCAGGTATCAAACACCAACTCTGAGCGACCCTGGCCATGACTGTGTGGCGGGGCAACTAAAGCATCGTATTCAGCAAATAAATGCAAGCATAAACAGGATGCCTTGGGCATGGCGGTAAAGTCGTATTGATCGAGCCAGCGCAGTTGATTTGCCATCGCACTATTAGGCTCTATTTGCTGGTGGGCCAAATAACGAATAATACCCTTCGGCAAATCAATACCTTGAGCACAGAGTGCTAAAAATCGGACTTTAGTTTTTTGCGGAGTATTTTCGTAGCTCGATACAAAATTATTAAAGCGTGTTTGAGGCATGCCATACGGCCACTGAGGTGCGCGACAAAATTTAGGCGCTGTGGCTAGGGTAATGAGCGCCGCAGGGACTGGTTGGCAATGCGCAGCAGCCTCAGCCAGTGCTCCGCCCAGTGACCATCCAACTAGAATGGCATTCTCAGGCAGGGCTTTGCAGATATCTTGAACGGCATCATCAAAATTTTCGAAGTCTTCCCAGCGATACCAATAATGTTGGCCTGGAAGATTGTGCGCGAGCTCGGTAAAAACTTCAGCTTTGAAGCTCCAACCGGGAAACCAGACCCAGACCTGCTGGCTTTTACACTCAGAAGAAAATGCGAACTCAAACGCCATAACCAGACTCCAAAATAGATACTAAAGAGGTCAATAAAAAATCGATATCTTTCTCAGTATGGTTGGCGGTGAGTGTTATGCGTAATCGGGCACTGCCTTTTGCGACGGTTGGGGGACGAATGGCAGTTACTAAAATACCTTGCTGCTTAAGCTGCTGACTAATTGCGACAGCTTTAGCATCATCGCCGATTAATAGCGGCTGAATAGCGGTACTAGACGGCATTATGTTTAATGCTAAATGCTGTGCTTGCTGGCGAAAATAATCGATATTAGACGCCAATAACGCTTGCCGCTTGCCTGTCATTACAACTTCTAGGTTGGTCTGCATGGCACTCGCTAACGCTGCTGGAATCGCCGTAGTATAGATATACGGGCGAGCAAATTGGATAAGGTACTCGATCAACTCTTCAGAGCCCGCAATAAAAGCCCCGTATCCACCCAAACCTTTCCCTAAGGTTCCCATGTAAATGGGTACTTGTTCAGCGGTTAAGCCTTGCTTGGCGTGGCTTCCGGTATGTGCCGAATTGCCTAGCACAGCAAAACCATGGGCATCATCAATCATTAATAATGCTTGGTGCTGCTGACAAATAGTTGCGAGATCAGCCAGATTCGCTTGATCACCATCCATACTGAATACCGCATCCGTCGCCACTAACGACAAACTGCTTATGGTTTGCTCAGCTAATGAATCTGACGCTGGCGTTTGGTTTTGTTTGAGGAAATGTAATAAATGAGCACCGTCATTATGACGATAGCGGTGCATTTTGGCACTGCTAATAAGGCCACCATCAATCAGCGAAGCATGATTTAACTTATCTTGGTAAAGATGATCTTGGCGGCTGAGCAAGGTTTGTAAAACGGCTAGGTTGGCCATATAGCCATTGGAAAATAATAATGCGCGAGGATAGCCGACAGACTCCGCTAGCGCTTGCTCTAGTTGCTGGTGGGCGCTGCTGTGACCACATACAAGATGCGATGCACCACTACCCATTCCCCAAGCTTTAGCCGCATCAATTAAAGGTTCTGTTTGCTGCGCCAAGCCCAAGTAGTCATTACTCGAAAAATTGAGCAAGGGTTGTCCATCAACCAAAATTCGAGCGGATTGGGGGCTGCCCACGTTAATGCGTTGGCGCCAAAGGTTATCTGCTTTGCGTTGTTGAACCGCTTGATGAATACGTTGCTGCCAAGACATGCTATTGAATAAATCCCAAACTCGACTTAATGAATATAGGGCATCATAATGCAGGGAATAAAACAGTCAACCTAGTTTGATGTGCATGGTTTACTAATGGTGGATTACAGTTTACTAGTGGTGATTAACAGATGAAAAATACAGCGGAGCCAACCCAGCGATGACGACTCAGTTAGAGACAGACTTTAGTTTTAAAAAATCGACTTCAAAAGCTTTGGCATATGACCAGCAGCACATATGGCATCCGTATTCATCGATGAAGAGCCCTGAGGAATCAAATGACAGTGTCGCTAATGAGCAGGCAGTCTGGCCAGTTGCATCAGCTAAAGGAGTGTATCTAACCCTTGCTGATGGCACGCAATTAATCGATGGCATGTCTTCTTGGTGGTGCACTGTTCACGGATACAGTCACCCTAGAATGGTCAAAGCGATCAGTGATCAAGCAGCATCATTGTCACACGTTATGTTTGGTGGCTTGACCCATGAACCAGCAATCAACCTTGCCCATAAATTAGTGCAATTAACTCCGCCTGGCTTAAATAAAGTATTTTTATCTGATTCAGGTTCGGTTGCGGTTGAAGTCGCTGTAAAAATGGCAATTCAATATCAGCAAGCGCGAGGGTTATCGGGCAAAACTAAGTTAATCGCACTTAATAAGGGCTATCACGGTGATACATTAGGGGCGATGGCGCTGTGCGATCCGACGACGGGAATGCATCACTTATTCAGTGGTTTATTAGCACAACAGTACTTTATTCGAGAGCCAAAAATAGCCTTTGGGCAGCCTTGGGATGATGACGATATTGAACCTCTGCGTGAATGCCTTCAGCAAAATCATTACAATATCGCTGCATTAATTCTTGAACCCATAGTTCAAGGTGCAGGGGGAATGCGATTTTATCACCCTGAGTATTTAAAGCAGGCGCGACAGTTATGCGATGAATATGACGTACTGTTAATTGCAGACGAAATAGCAACCGGCTTTGGCCGCAGTGGAAAATTATTCGCTTGTGAACACAGTAATATTACGCCCGATATTCTCTGTGTCGGCAAAGCGCTTACGGCCGGCTATATGACCTTAGCCGCAACGTTAACCACAGACTTGATTGCCGAAACGATTAGTGGAGGAGAAGCTGGCTGCTTTATGCACGGTCCTACTTTTATGGCGAATCCTTTGGCTTGTGCCGCCGCCAATGAAAGTTTATCTCTGTTGATTGAAAACGATTGGCAGGGGCAGGTTCAGCGCTTGGAAAAAGGCTTGGAAATAGGTTTAGCACCTGCCAGAAAACTGGATGCCGTTGCGGATGTTAGAGTCTTAGGGGCTATTGGTGTGATTGAAATGAACGCTGCGGTGGATATGAAAAAAATTCAGCCAGCATGTATCGAACAGGGAGTGTGGCTACGCCCGTTTGGCAAGCTGGTTTATATAATGCCTGCCTATGTTATGTCAGATAAAGAGTTGGAGGAATTGACAGCAGGTATCCTTAAGGTATTAAAGTCAGGAGCATTTTAATAAAAAAAGTGATAATTGGTTAAAGATTGTTCAGTGAAAGGGCTATAATAATACTGTTACAGCCGATCTGCCTGCGCTGTATCCATTCTTTATCAGGTGACTGATGGTAAAGGGTGCGAGATATGCAGTTGTCCCGCTGCATACTCGGGTTTAGCTCTCGAATTTGCGATGCTTATTTCTGGATCGTAAATCCGGGAGTTTTTTTATTTCAGTAATACTCTTTTCATTCTTTTCATTCTTTTCATTCTTTTCTCTTTTTTAATTTCATTACAAATTGTTATTTACTTAGCTTTTGTTCTTGTTCTATTCTTTTTTATTTATCATTGAAATCTCGTTCTAACATTATAGAAGTTCTATCTTAGATAAATGTTTCTATTAGCCGTTGTTGTACTTTTTTCTTGATCCTAATTACACTGGCTTTCAATTTAAAATGTAATTAAATTTTATGGCAATTGTTTGGCAAGACACCCGTGAAGGGACTCATTATCAAGTACGAACGGCTGGAAAAACACTGCGATTATATACGGATGGGGTTTTACACAGTCAATATAATCCGGTGAAAACGTTAACCGGGAGTGTTTGGGATTTGTTATTTTTGCCATCATTATGTTTAACATCAGAGCACACGCGGTACCCCATCAGTACCAGTGCTCAATTTAATATCAAACCACTTAAAGTCTTAGTACTTGGCGTCGGCGGTGGTGCCGTATTGCATATGATGAATACGTTTTTTAACTGTGAAAAAATAGTGGGGTTAGAATTGAATCCAACTCATATAGAAATAGCAAAGCGTTATTTTTCTTTAAATGAAACAGTATTTGAATTAATAGAAACGGATGCGATTGAATGGATCGAAAATTATAATGGCGAAAAATTTGATGTCATTATTGATGATCTTTTTTACGAAGAAAGTGGAGAGCCTGTAAAAGTTGCACCGCCAACACCGACTTGGTTTTATCACTTATATCGTCATCTAATACCGAGCGGAATAGTGATCATGAATTTTGTCGGTCGCCCTAGTGCCATGAGCGCTGCGCCTTTGCATGATAACAGTGTTAAAAAGTTTCTTCCCAATGGGATCCACCTCACGACACCGCATTATGATAATCATGTATTGGCTTTCTCTAACCGCCCTTTAAACAGTCAAATAATACGAAAAACCATCAACCAACATAAAAAAATTAAGTCATTAAAACAGAACTTACGCTTTTCATGTCGAGCGCTTAAATACTAGGCGCAGAAGAATAAATAAGCAGAATAATAGCTGGAATAATAATAATATAAGCCAGCATTAATCCACGCCAGCGAATGTCGATATGTCTTAACCCCATAAAACGATCAACGACTATCTGACTTTTAAAAACGGTAATCACTAGTGCAAAAAGTATCAGTGTTTGGGCCGCGATGCTTTGTTGTGATAATACAACGGCAGCTAGCGTCAACAAGAGTAATACCACCCAGTTAAAGGTTAGGGTTACTAATATAGAGCTCTTTGTCTTTGGGCTTTTTGGGCTTTTTGGGGAGTGAGTATTCATTGCTAATAACCTAAATAATGTAAACCTAAATAATGTAAACCTAAATAATGTAAACCAAAGGAAAAAGAATGATCCAAAGAAGATCAACCATATGCCAATAACTCGCGCCTGACTCTAATGCGGATAAATCAGAGGTGACATATTCTGGCTCGTTTAAGCAGACGGCCAAAATAGCGAGTACGACCATCCCTAGCAATACATGCATAAAATGAAAGCCGGTGGTGAAAAAATAGAACATATAGAAGTTATTGGTTGATAGATTATATCCTTGCCCTATGAGTTCGCTGTATTCCCACATTTTAGTAACTACATAGATACTCGCTATCAAGATAGATAGCCAAAACCCTCGACGGCAGGCAAGGGCATTACCCGCCATCGCTGCTTTGATGGCAAGGGCTAAAATATAACTGCTAGTGATGAGTGCTAAAGTATTGATCAGGCCAGCAATGGGATGAAGGGTTGCTTTACCTGCATCAAACATCTCAGGATTTCGGCTATCCATCCAGGCAAAACCAATAAAAAAGACAGCAAAAACCGTCAACTCAGCAAAAATAAATAGCCAAATCGCAAGGTCGCCAGGGAGTTCTTTTGACTCAGAAGTGATTGCTTGTAGGGCAATAGGTTGATTCATGATCTGGTATCTCTTTAATCGATCGTAAAACTGAGAACGTTCAAGGATCCACTATAAATGATGTGCGCCTTATGTATCTTGAGGCTAATCAATATGCCGGCTATTTTCAGGTAGAGTCGTTTAGCCAGCACTGTTTTAGTCTTTAGACTATGTTAAGTAATTTAGTGCGAATAAAAGACAGGGTATAAAGTGCGATAATAATCGCGCATAGCACGTCAATCACCGGGAATGACCACCAGATACCGGTGACTCCCCATAGCTTAGAAAAAGTCCACAAAACAGGGAGTAATAAAATATAGTTATGCAAAATGTTTAAGAACACCGCAGATTTTGCAAAGCCCAGTGCTTGAAATAAAGCAGGGCATATCATGCTAACTCCCGTGGTAATAAAACCAATAAATACGATGCTCGCAATCCCTGATGCGGATAAAACAAGGGATAAGTCCTGGCTGAATAATTGAAATAAGTAGTGCGAGGCAAAGATCATGACCAGCGACCAAAATAGTGAATAAGCAGAGCTCAATACCAGTGCGATCTTCAAAACATGAACGACTCTATCGTGGCGATTAGCGCCGTAGTTAAAACCTGCAAATGTCTGAAAGGCAATCATCATCCCTAATACGGGCAAAAAGATCAGCATAAACGTACGATTTAAAATGCCATGGGCGCTAATAAGCAATTCTGCTTGATCACCTGCAACGTGAACCAAGGTTAAATTGACTAGGAGTAACATCATCGCAAAGCCCATATAAGATAGTAAAATGGGCAAGCCTAATACTAGAACTTCTTGGTGGATCTTTCGGCTAAAACGGAGAAGTTGGCGGCTGATAAAGATTCTATCGCTGTTCGTTTTTAACAAATATAAGGCATACAAAAAGGCTGATGTTATGGAAATGGCTGTCGCCCAAGCTGCTCCAGGAACGCCCCAGTCAAATACAAAAAGAAATAGCGCATCTAAGGCAATATTTAACAAGGCCATTGAGGCCATCAGCTTAAAAACCTGAATATTCAAACCTTGTGCGCGCAGTGCTTCACTGAGAGTTCCGTGGCAAAAACTGATGATGCCTATTGTAGCAATGGGGGTAAGATACTCAATTGCATAGGGCGCTAGGGTGAGCGGCAGCTTTAAAACATCAAAGATTTCAACTCGAAATAGGATAATAATAATCGAGAGAAAAAGCCCTGTGGTGGCCGCGAATAGCAGTGATGCGTTAAATACTTGGTTAGCCTCTTCATAACGGTTCGCACCTAAATAACGCGAAATAGTCGATGCCATACCACTGCCCATCATGGCACTTAGGCTGATCATGATCATCTGAATAGGGAACGCGGCTGAAACACCACCAATCGCATAAGTACCTACGGCACGACTTATAAAAATAGCATCGACAAAATTAAAGAGGCCGTTGATCATTAGGCCAAAAATAATAGGCAGAGCCATTTTAATAAACAGCGGAGCGATTGGCGCGGTTAATATAGGCGAAGCGACTGTCGACAAACTTTCAATCGACGACTGTACTTTGGGAGTTTCGAGGGTCATGGTATAAAAATCATCTGTTGTGGGCGAAGCGAGCACCTAAAAGTTAGCACCAAAAGCTCAGCACTAAATAACCAGTGCCAAATAATTAGTATCACTATAGCAGCAACCACTATAGCAGCACTTACCGAAGAAAAAATATGACTGAATTTCATGATCTATCAGAGAAACTCTTAAATACCGGCGATCAGTATTGGGGGAACTTAGGGTATTGGCAGGCAGAAGATGATTATTCCATGGCCTGTAAAGGGCTGGCTAACCAGTTAGCGGTTGCCGCTGAGCTTAATTCCAGTAGTCGTATTTTAGATGTTGGTTTTGGCTGTGGTGATCAATTATTGTTATGGCTAAACGAGTACCATGTTGAGTCATTGTGCGGCATTAATTACTCTTATAGCCAAACAGACCTGGCTCAACAGCGTCTAGTCTCATATGGCTATTCTGACGCTGCTTGCAATATCCATAGCGCTGATGTGGGTAAACTATTGGATCTGCCACAGCTAAATACGGCTAGCCTAGATCAAATTAATACAGTATTAGCGCTAGATTGCGCTTACCACTTTCCCTCAAGAGAACAGTTCATTCGGGATGGTTTTACGCTATTAACTGAGTCAAGCAATCCCCAGTCTAAGAGGGTTGTGCTTACCGACATCGTGCTTGCAAAAGACTTAAACCAGCTCTCTTGGCATAAAAAGGCATTACTGAAAGGCATGTTATGGCTGTCCAGAATTCCACAACATAATATCGTTACCGAGAAAAACTACATCAGCACACTGTATGGCATAGGTTTTAAAAAGGTCGATAGTAAAGATATCAGCGAGTCTGTATTTTTGCCTTTTGGGGCTTGGTTAGCGTTGGAAGAAAATAGAATCAAAGAGGCGGCAAGTAGTCGCTCAGTATGGCTAAAATATAAAGTCACCACCGCTTTCCTTGCTTGGGCTTATAACAATGACGTTTTACGCTACGTTATAGTTTCTGCAACATTGAAATGAAATGCTGTCATGAAAATGCTGTTTACAGCGGAAAATTATTTGTAATCGAAGAACTTTCGTTGATCCACACCAGAGCTTAAAGCATTAACTTTATTCGGATGCTTATGCTCTCTCCAACCCGAAACATGCTTACCAATATTCACATGTGGAAACTGAACGTCAGAATCATGAGGCACGTCTAAAAAGCTTAGGAGTTGATCTAAGCTGTTTTTATCGCTCAGATTAATGACTAATAAATCCTCTCGCTGTTCAAAATACGTTAATACCTGTTCTTTATGTATCTGGTAGCACTGAGTTAGATGTTGCTCAGTAAAGGCCGTTTCATTAAGCACAAGATTTTTTGCGGTGTATCTTGTAGAGGGTTTATTCGTTTCCTGCGTATTGTTAGAGGTATTAGTGTGCGGAGGAGTATACAGATCGAAGGTTTCATTAAAACTGCGTTTAAGAACAGGGTGAAATATTCCCGTTTTAGGCGCTAGGTTTTCCTGCATTTTTTTGAGCAGCATTTGAATGGAAGGAATCCATTGCTCCAGTGCTCGGTCTAGATAAACAAACTTTGAATTTGGGTATAACGCATCCAGCTCTGGGTAATCACAAAAGCAGGGGGAATCAGAGATTACATCGGCTAATTCAAAGGCCTGCTTGGTATAAGCGGTATGAGCGACCTTGAAGTCATAATCCAGCATTGCAATGCTAATGCTGGTGGTTCCCGTTCTGGGCAAGCCAATAATGAAGAGCTTATTCATGGTTTTTATAAAGGGTTTCTATCTAATAAAACATGGCTGATATTAGCATAGAAACCGCTCATAAAGCTCGATATAAGCCCACGCTTAATACCGAGAGGCTATACAACAGAGTTAAGCTTGAAAAATAGTTAAACCTAAAAATAGTTAAACCTATAAAATAGTTAAACTAATAGTGAAGAAGAAATCCGACCCAAATCAGTTTCAGTCTCAGAGGTCACTTCTATCGGTATGGCAATACCGTGGTCTGAAATATTTCTGAAGGCTCTAATATGGGGCTGACAATCCGCTTCGCGCCAAAATATAGCGGCACTAATTAGTTTTGAGGTCGTGATGACGTCCTTGTTGGTGACTTGAACGAGATAGGAATTGATTTTAGTTTTATTCACGAAAGTCGTGACTTTAATAGCGAATGGCATTTTGCTTCCTTGCAAAGTAGAGCTTGATAATACAACAACGAACATACTAGTCGTTGAATCTTTAGATTATTTAGAGATTATACCTTAAAAAATACTAAATTCAGCATCGGCTAATATTTTATTTGTAAGCAGGAAAAAAATAGTACAAATGTATGACGTTATTTGTATAACGCATGCCTCTAGAATGCCTCTTGAGTGTCTCTAAGGCCCCGAAGACTTTTAATGAAGCTCCCTTAAAATAGAACCTTCAAAGACTTTTATCCTACTTTTATCTAGTTTTTAATTATTCTAAATACGCCGATATTACGAGTGTTTAGATTATGAACTTGGCTATCCTTTAGTTTAGCCGCTGATTATAAAGGCTGATTACAGACCCTGGAGCAGCAAAAGAATAAAGACGATAGGCACTTAATATTGATTCGAATTAAAATAATAACACTCTGGCTGCTTTTAATGATCAGTCACCTCGCTCATGCAGAGATTTTTAAATGGGTAGATAATCAAGGGCGGGTCCAATTTTCTGATGTTCCCAATACCAAGGCCGCTAGCCAACCTTTAAAGCAACAAACTCATGTAACTGATCATAAAAAGATAAGCAATAAAGAGCCGAAAGATCTCAATGGCATTGCTCAACAAATGAAGAAAGAGCGTCTTGCGCGAGAGAAGGCTAAGAAAAAACGAGAAAAAACTCGAAAAATTAAACTAAAAAAGCATCAGAAGCAGCTTGCTGCTGCAAAAAAGAAACAGCTTGCTTGCAAAAAGGCAAAACAAAAGGAAGACGTCGCCTTTAGAAAGCGCACTCAGCAGCAAGGGCTGCTAAAAATGCGTAAAGCGCTCGCCAACTACGAAAAAAAACGTGCAGCACGCCGCAAAAAGTGCAGCCGTTAGATTGTCTTCAATCTTTTCATCGCACCTTTTTTAAAATCAGCTTTAACTTCAGCTTTGAACTCAGTTTTAAGCTCAGGAATGAATATGAAAATCTGTAGCCCGCCAGCTTTTGAGATTGATTGCTCAATGGTACCGTTCAATAGCTCAATGATAATAGTTTTTACTTGAAACATGCCAAGCCCTAGTCTCTTATTCGAGCCTCTAGACGTAGTAAAGAAAGGCATAAATAACTGATCAATTTCATCGCTGGGTAAGCCAGTCCCATTATCAGAAAAAATGATGGATAAACCATCATTAGACCGATGAAGGTGAATGTTAATCTCTAAATTATATTGCTGATTTGAAGGGTAGTGATCCCAACTATTGGTAATAAGTTGATCGAATATTAGATTAAACGCGGTAGGGTAAGACTCAAGCACTAAATGATCAGGTGTTTTTATATTAAATAAAATACTTCTCTTTGTGCCGTTGTCTAAATTGCTTTCGGCTTCTATGTCTACTTTTGTTTTAAAGAGGGTCGTTTGATCCATAACTAACGCGGATAAATCAAATGTACCTTTTGGGTGATCCCCTTCGTTAATTTTAATATTTCTAAAAACATGCGTGAGACGACTTAACGCTAATGTTGATGATTTTATTGTAGCGATCGCAACAGCTTGATCACTGATTCGATCATGAAAATCTGAGGGTTTAACCGTTGCTAGATCAAGTTCTTTTAATTGATCGCCCAAATCGGTGAGGTAAGAATTAGAGAGTGAAATGTTACCGATGGGTGTATTCATCTCATGACATACACCCACAATAAGTTGTTGCAACTCAATCATCTTTTCTTGCTTTTCATGAATCAGATCATGCTTTGCTTGAATACGATCTAATTGCAGTCTTTGAATACGAGCACCGAGAGCTAAAGATAATAAAATAATCTCAATGAATGAACCAACTTGATAGCCATACTGAGTAAAGAAGTTGCCGGGTAATACGCCTAATGTACGTAAATTAGCGGTAATCATGCCCGTAATAAATACAGCCCAGGCCAAGGTAAATAAACGAGCGGCGGACTGCTTCTTATGCCAATACTTCAAGCTTAGGAAAAAAGCAGAAGCGGTGATGGTAATATTTAACAAGTTCTGAATCGGAATAAACAGCTTATAGGGAATAAGGGGGATTAATATTAACGTTAATACCGCAAGCCCCAGCAGAACATTAAAATAATTATTAATACGTACATTGTTTTTTAAATTCAAAAAATTAACCACAAACAGAACAGTAAAAATTTGATTGAAAGCGAAAGCTACTGGCATGGCAAACGTATTTATAGCCGGAAAATTAGGCCATAATAATTGAAATCCTGAGCCTTCATAAGTCATATGAAAGAGTGCAAATGTAAGAATAAAAGCGCTGTAATATAAGTAGGTTTTAGAGCGAGTCATAAAAAATACAGAAAAATTATACAGCATCATAGATAACATAAGTGTTAGGTAGCCACCGCGAAAGAAATCATTAATCGCCAGATATTCATCGAGAGATTTTTTATCGATCAGAGAAATTGGTAGCTGATAAGACCCTTCGGTCATTACTTCAATGTATAAATAATTTAAGCCAGGGCTGAGCGCAGCAGGGGTAATAAAGTTCGGGTTGAAACGGGCTCTATTATCAAAAGGAATCCTATCGCCAAGCTGTGCAGTCTGACACTGCTGAGTAGGCTTTGTAACGATTTCACTATCGCATAGATACACATTTATGTAGTCGAGAGGCGGGTACGTAATACGTATATACCAATCTAAGTCAGTTTGTTCATCTAAGTCGTTTATTTGATCTAAGCCGGGTTGTTGATAGTCGATAACCGCCTTAAACCAATAAGGTGACTGACTAAAGCCTAGATTAATATCACTGCTATTATGGGATTTCCAATTCTGCTGTTGACTGATTTCCTCTAGAGGTTTGCGCTCCTGACTCTCTTGCCAGTACTCAACCACATGGCCAATTTCATGATTGCCGGCTTGGTTGAGGGAGAAACTTGCTGCGTAGAGATTGGGTGCGCCAAAAATAACGAGGAGGAAAAAAATTATCAATCGATGACCTTGCATACCAATCCTTTGCTTTGCAGTGATATATCTTTACTTTTAATATATCTTTACTTTTAACAGTACAGTAAATCGTACATTCAACACGACAGTACTTTCGCCGTAAAGGCTGTTAATAGTATCACTAATAGTCCTATTTCATTAACCCCTAATAATTTCTTACAATGCGCTATATCCTAGCCCATCACCCAGTGAATACTGCTAATAGGCGACAAATATTCAATCAGATTAAAGCAATACTAGCCTTGGGCTCTCGCTTTGATTAATCTAGGTGATTCGAATTTAACTGGCATTATTATTTGTATGTTTTTTGAACAGGAACGGGGGCAGTTCTTTCGCCCTTTAACGAGCAAGTATCGAGCTCAGGTATTAGAATGCCTCAAAGAGCTTTACCAACGGCTATATAGTAGCAGCAGCGCTGACTATGGCCAGGCGCTTCAACGTGATGTGGTGATTGAAATATTTCAAGAAGCCTTAGTGCGCGCGCCTATTTTAGCAGATGGTGATGATGCGGATGAGCTGGATAAATTGGCTAATTCAAAGAGCAGCGGCGTAAACACCGTTAAAGACATCAGTAGTAAAGAAGCCGCTAACAAAGACAGCACTAGCAAAGACAGCCGTTTTCGCAATAGCCGTGAACAAGCCGGCTGGGTCTTAAATCAGTTAATCGAATTTGGTTGGATGGAAAAGCAAGTCGACGAAGCGACCTTGCAAAGCACCTTTGCTTTTAGTCGGTATGGCCGCCAGTTTGTCGACCCATTCATTTCAGAAAGTCGAGCTTCTGCTCGTACCCGTCATCGAAATACCCGAAATACCCGAAATTCTTTAGAAGCGTTTTTAGAGCGTGGAGAAGTCTATGATTTGCTGGATGCTTACGAGTACTCCGAGCGAATTATTAGCGATTTTACCGACGTCATTTCCGAACTCGAAGAGCGTAAACGAGATCTAGTGCGTGAGATGGAAGATCAAATGCTGGTACAGCGTGCCAGTGAAGACTTCTTCGATTTTATGGAAAAGCGCTTTCAGCCCGATCTAGCCGTCCGATTATCGGCGGATAACGTTGAAAAGCACCGTGACCGCATTAATGAATTATTAGATCAGGTGCGTAATAAAAACAAAGCGTATAAAGCCAAAGCAGAAGGTCGTTTACGCGATTTATTACCCGAACTGGTACAGCCAGGTACTTCCGTGCTGTGGACTATCTTAGATGGCATCGAGCAGCGCATTCGCAATGCCAGTGAGGTCATGCTGCCAGCCTTACGCAAGGCACTGCAAGGATTTACAAAACGCGCAGATATCATTATTCGTCAGATGAGCTATCTGGCCTCTCAGCAACATAATGATGTACTTAGTGTGTGCAAACGCCTCGCAGAGCTTGATCCTAAAGAACAGAATAAACAATTGACGGCCGCAGGCCAGTTAATGAGTGTGCCAGAAGTCGCGCTAGTCGATCCGGCTCAGGTCCGCTTGGCTGCACCGCGTAAACGCCGAATGATTGAAGCCGATCTTGACGAGGGAAATGAAGCTTTCGACATGGATGCCCGTAAAGATATTTATGTGCAGCAAGTATTGGATCAAGCCTTCTTCATTAATAATAATTCGTTGCGCAGTTATATGCAGAAGCACCTATTGGCGGGCAAGATAATTTCAACCAAAGATCTGCCCATCGATAGTGCAAAAGACTTCTTGGCCGTTGCCAATGCGATTGGCTTGGCTTCCACGAGTAGCCTGTCGTCAGATTTTGAGTTTGTCATGACCTATCAAGAAACTGAATGCGGAAACCTTAAGCCGGGTTCAAGTGAATCACTGTATTTCAGTCAGAAAGACCACTTTACAGTGGAGTTAATTAATAGCGACCGTAGTAAACAAGCTGGCGCTCAATAGTAGAGAGAAAAATAATGTTGCAATTTATTGAGCAAAAATTAGAGAAACAAGGCCTAGACCGCCGCGAGCTGTCTGAGTTATTAATTCGATTATTGGATTATGGGGTGATTTGTCGTGATGAAAGTCAAATTGAACAGCAGCTTTATGATCGCTATTTGCGTTTAGAAGAAATTGTTGCCGACTACCTCGAATTAATCGGAGTACGTGTTCAGCACGATAAACGTTTTCAGTTTATTCGCTTGTATCCACCGGGTGCACAAATTCCTGGGGTGCAAGATGAACCGAATGCCGTGCAAAGCCCTGGCTTGCGTATGCGCTTAAACCAAAATGAAGTCGCCTTGATTTTGGTATTGCGCGCGCAATATGACAAAGCCTTGCGTGAAGGACAAGTGGATGAGCAAGGCTGCGTGATGGTCTCGCTAGAATCTTTGAGCATTGCGATTAAAAACCTATTAAAGCGCACTCTGCCAGACAATATGACTGAGCGTAAACAGCTTTTTCGTCGCTTAAAGCAATTACGCCTTATCCAGCTTTCTAACGAAGATCGTTTAGATGATGGTGATATGTGGATGCGCATTCGCCCGATGATCATGAGCTATGTGAGCGAGCAAGTCTTAACCGACCTGATTGAAAATGAGCAGAATTCGTCTGGGATTTCCGATGAAGACAGCCAAGAAATCAGTACTTCAGAAAACGCCGATGGCGAAGATAATGTTTCTGAAGCTGAACCCGTAGAGCTTACATCAGAAGCAGCTGCATCAGAAGAAGTTGAAACGTCAGAAACTGAAGTCATAGAAGAAGCGCAATCAGAAGTAGAAGTTCAGTCAGACAAGCCGTCTGAAACTAAGACAACCAGCTTGTTTGCGGAATAAGGAATAGAGCGTGTTTTTAAAGAAATTTGTATACGTTAACTGGGGCAATATCCCCGCATTAGAATTTGACTTTGGACCGATCAATTTATTATCCGGTGGTAACGGCTCAGGTAAAACAACCGCAGCCGATGCGATTCAAACCGTGATGACCGCCGCTCATGATACTTTATTCCATTACAACCCAGGCCAAGACGAAGCAACTCAGCGTGGGCGCGGTAAAAACGTTCGTACACTGGCCTCTTATGTTCTTGGTTGTGATGACGGCAGCTACGCTCGTCCAAATGGTGCGATCGGTTATTTAGCGGCAATTTTTCATCCTACCGAGGGTGAGTCCGGAGAAGCCTTTACGGCCGTTTTAGGTATCAGTGCCTCGATGGAAAAATCAGGCAGCCAAGTGACCGCCCGTCAAAATGACCTACAGTTCTACATTGTTGCTGGCGAACAATTAACCCTATCGGATTTCTTACAAGAAGACGCCGAAGGTAAGCGACAGGTTATTGCCTTAGATAAAATTAATAACCATTTTAAGCGTCGTATGGAAGCCAATAATATCGAAAAGTACGATACTAAAAAGCAATACCTTCGTCGTTTATACGGTGCTTTACGAGGTCGTCATGATGCGGTGTCTGAGCGCGAAGCGATGAACGCTGCACGTACTTTTTCACGTTTTATGGCCTACAAGCCGGTGAAAAGTATTAACGGCTTTGTGGCCAATGAGATTTTAGAAAAGAAAGATCTTGGCGATGCCATTCGTTCGGTTTCTGATTTGATGAAAACCATCTATTCGATGGAATCTGACGCCAAGCGCCTGCAAGAAACCATTAATGTTTTAAGCTCTACCAAGCAAACGGCTAAAACCTATATTGATCAATGGATTGATTACAACGTTTTAGAATATACCGCGGCAAAAAGTCGATTTTTAAATGATCAACAAATTTATTTAAAAGCGAAAGAAAAGCAGCAGCACTTGCGTGATGATTTATCCACCGCAGAGCAAGAACGTGAGCAGTCGCAAGATCGACGTAGTCAGTTACGCGAACAGTTAATCGCCATGGAAGCGCAGCGTTTAGGCATTGATGCGCTGCAAGATAAAGACAAATGCGAACAAAAAGTAGAAAGTGGCAAGCAGCAATTGCAACAGCAAGCCATGTTGTTATTAGAGCAAGACAAGGCGTCACAGTTTTCTTTACAGGCGACTGAATCATTATATAAGTCGCTGCAAAAATCGACGATCTCGGTAGATCTACCTTCTTTAGGCCAGCGTAAACTGATTGAAATGGCCAAAAATGTTGCCGCGATTGCCAGTGAAGGGGCGGTTGATTTTCCGACCTTGCTAGGCAAGGATTGGGTTGATTTAAGTCCGTTAGAAGCACACTTAGAAACTGCACAGCAAAATCAACAACTGATGAATCAATGGCGCGAGCGTTGGTTCAGTGGAGAGTTAGAAAGCTCTGGTATTCCATTGCGTGATCAACTGGCCAAACTGGTCGATCGACGTGAGCAGAAAGTCCAACAAGTTCAGCGTCAGATTGCACAAAAGCAAAATGACATTGATAGCTTAGAAGCACGCGAGCTTAACTACCCGCACTTTGTGCGCATTGCTTTAGAAACGATTCGTCGTGAATGCCCACAAGCCGAGCCGTGTGTATTGGCCGATTATGTAGAAATTACTGATCCAGAATGGCAAAACGCAATTGAAGGCTATGTAGGCGGTGCACGTTTTAGCATCATCGTTGAATCGGAATATGAAGCAGAAGCCGCTCGAATAGTGCGTTCGATTCAGGGCGGTAGCCGTGCTCGCGTTGTACAAGGCAGTAAGGCGAAAAAAGATTGCGATCGTATGAAGTTAGCCGATAACTCCATCATTAACTTGATGTCGTTTGAGCACGCAACTGCGCGTCATTATTTACAAGCCAGCTATGGATCGGTTGAGCAGGTTCGAGATGTCACCGCACTGCGCCAAACTCGCCGCGGGGTAACGAAAGAAGGGCTGGGTAGTGGTGCTTATTCTATCTACCGCTGTGATTTAAATGATGCCGAGTTAGTATTTGGACAAGGTGCCCGTGAGCGTGCGTTAGCCGCTAAGCAATCTGAACTGGGTAGCTTAATAGACCAAGCAAACGACGCTCAAGTTAGCGCGCGACAAGCACAAGATATCTTGTTAGCGGTTAATAATTTACGTCATGTGGTTTTTGCTAACTCTATTAAAGACATGCTAGAAACTCATTACCAAATTCAGCAAGCAGAAGCGGCCTTAGCCAAGGTTGATCTATCCGACTTCACCGCGCTTGAAGAAGAGTTTACCGTACTGAAAAAGAAAGGGGACGAGCTGGATCAGCAAATCCAACTATTGGACGGTACAACGGGGCGCATCGAACAGCAGCTTAAAGATAGCGAACGCTTATGCAAAAAACTAAGCGACCAGCAAGAAGAAACCTCGGATGTTGCTGATGGCAAAGAAGATAACTTGCGTAAAATTGTCAGTGTTTGGCCGGAGTTTGATGCCGAGGCACGGTTAAAAGAAGCGGATGAAGAAGCGGCAAATAGCCCAGCAGATTCTATCGAGAATCATCGCAAGTCTGTGTACAGCGAAATGAACGCTAAGGTGCATGAGATAGAACGCAACATTGCTGAGCATAACCAAACCTGTCAAACCATTGATGCCATTGTTTACGATCCTAATTATCGCGAAGAACACGGCGTTCCTTTCTTTAAAGATGTGTGTGGCTTGCAACGTGAAGTTGATCGCGTGCATAACCGTTTACGCAATAACATTTTGGTTGAAAAACAAGACAAGTTAACCGGCTTAAAAGAAAGTTTTAATAATGCGTTTGTGACCAATCTTTGCCACTCGATTTATCAGTCGATCAATGATGGTAAACGCGTATTAGAAGAATTAAATAAAGAGCTCGCACATCATAAATTTGGTGCTGATAAAGAATGTTATTGGTTCGATTGGGAGTGGGTGCCTGAATACAAAGAGTACTTCCAATTCTTTGATGAAGTGATTAAATCGCCAAGCTTGGGCGACGGTGCTACGTTATTTGATGCGGGTTTGACGAAGACATCGCAACGCGTGCGTGATCAATTAATGGCCATGCTATTGGATGAAGACGAAGTCAAAGCGATGCGTGAATTAGAACGTATCTCGGACTATCGTAATTACCGCGCGTATGAAATTTACAAGCAGCCGCTGAACAAAGACCCGATTGCGCTGAGCCAATACGGTACCGGCTCGGGTGGGCAGTTAGAAACCCCTGCGTACATTATTCGCAGTGCAGCCATTACCTCGGCTTTCCGCTTCAACGAAGGGGATACCCATTTGCGCACAGTGCTGGTAGATGAAGCCTTCTCTAAAATGGATGAAACCCGTTCTAAAGAAGTGATTAACTATCTGACCGAAGCACTTGGTTTGCAGTTGTCGTTTATTATGCCAACCAGTAAAGCGGGTCCTTTTATGGATCTGATCTCAAACCAGTTTGTTTTCAGCAAAGTACCGCTGGCCAATGGCGTGAAGAAAGGTGAGTTGCAAACTAAGGTATTGGTAGATCGTCAAGAGTGTAATCAAGACCGTATTAAAGAGCTATGGGCCAATCATAGACAGTCAATTCGTCATCAGGCAGGGCTCGATTTTATGGAGGAGTTTGCTTAATACGCGCCTCTTTTTTATTAAACTAATCGTCTATAAAGACTCAAAAAAGCCCAGTTTTACTGGGCTTTTTTGTTTGTTGATTTAGGCTTTCAGTGTTTGATTCTACGCCAAATGATTGCTTCTTATAATTGAGTAAAAATAAGCACTGCCGCGCTAAGTGCTATAAAAATTAATCATAGGGCCAGTCTAAAGGTGATAAAATACGGTGAAAATTGAACATCCCATCACCAAATGTGTAAAATGCGCGTCTCATCTGTAAGGAAAAGTTGTGAATGACAACGTTAATACCAGGACAGCAGTCGACTTCTGAGTCCGATATTGAAGCAATAGCTGTTGAAACAAAATCTGTTGAATTTCCTCAAGAATCCATGAGTAAAGAGAGTGCTGCCTTAAATGAAGCGGCTGCTCAGAGCGAAAGCGCTGCGCCAGATATCTCTGCTCCTGTCGTAACCTTACAAGTACACCCATGGCGATCTGCGCTTTACGAAGAACTGCATAATCGCCCGTCGCCTATCATTGAGGGTGTTTGCCAAATTACCCACTTTACCGTGATGCTGGGTGATGCGAGTCAGGCGCTTTACGAACATATCGTAGATTTGTGCAAACGTTTTAGTATGCCAGCACCAGCGGCAGATTCATCGTGCCTGTACTTAGATTTTGGTGGCTTTGAATTACGCTGGGAACGCCATTTAGAGTTTGCTAACTTTACCTTTATTTGCCCTAACGTAGAGCCATTTTCAGCGGATGCGCTTTCGTTTATTCCAAAAGATTGGCTCGCCGCCATCCCAGGCAATGTTGTGGTCGCTTTGCACTTAGCATTGATCGATCATGAACCAACGGATGAAGAACTGCATAAATGGTTTGAAGGTCAGCGCTGGAATGGCGCCAATGTTGCCTTTGATCGTGGTGCCGCCTGGACCGCGTTTAAGCTGCATAGTGATGGCTTTGGTCGAATAGTTGCTCATGGCAATAAGCTCAATCCTTACCAAAAAGGTCGCTTGGTTCAGCGCTTAATCGAGATTGAAACCTATCGCTTAATGTCACTATTAGGTTTGCCAGTCGCTCGAGAATTAAATCCAGCAATCACCCAAATAGAAGAAGACCTTGCGGTACTGAATCAGCGTATTGCTGACATTAAAAATGAAGATGATGAACGACAATTATTAACGGAACTATCACAGTTAGCGGCAACTATTGAACAGCACCGTTCAGATACCAACTTTCGCTTTTCGGCCACTAATGCCTATCACGATTTAGTCGGTGACCGTTTGCATCAATTACACGAGTCCCATATGGATGGCGTGCAATCACTGCAAGAATTTTTGGAACGACGTTTGAGTCCCGGTATTAAAACCTGTCAGTCGGTGCGAGACCGTTTAGAAGATTTGTCGCGACGTATTCACCGCACAACCAGTTTATTAAGAACCCGCGTGGAAGTTTCAATTGAGGCGCAAAATCAAAACCTACTGACGTCGATGAATCGTCGTAGCCATTTGCAATTACGTCTGCAGCAAACGGTTGAAGGTTTGTCAGTTGTCGCGATTGGTTATTATGCCTTGTCTTTAATGGCATACGGATTTGATGCGGCTAAAGCATTAGGCGTGCCTGTGAACAAAGACATCGCTACCGGTATTGCCATGCCGATTGTTTTAGTCGCAATATATTTGGGCATGCACAGCATTCGCACCCGCTTAACAAAACAGAGCCATAAAGCCACGAAAGTAAAAAAACGGATAAACCAAAAAAAGGCGGAGTCAAAACAGTCTAGCTAGGACTGCTAGTTAGAGAATGATAGTGGCATTATGAATGTAGCCTATATTCAGGTGGGGCGATCTTGTTATGGCAGCGCTGCCTTGTGCCGCTGTTATAATACTCTGTCATTAATGCAGAAAGAATTGGTTATCTCTAGTCGCGATAATGACGGGCTCACTTATTGGTGAATCTGAGCCCTTATTAGAAAAACTAAGTGTGGCAACGACTTGCCGCTGCAATTCCGCTTTATATTAAACGGCAACTGGTAAGTGGCAATATAATGACACTTATACCGTTATCAAACTTTTAAATCCTCAAAACTCTCAATAATTTCTTGCTGTCTAGCTCGATAGTGGCTGAAAGGCTGAGGTAAGTTGTTGAAAAGACAAAACTAATATTTGTTGGTGTATATCTTGCTGAGTACTGAACAAGTGTATTCAGTTAGGATGTATTCATGGACATTAATAATCAAGCTCAGTCTTATCAAGGCTTGCTTAATATGCTCAACGGCAAGCCGGCTAATGACATAGGGTCATCCAGCCAGCAGCGTATTGTTGATTCTTTACCCTATTCCAGTAATAGCAGCGCAGACAGTGTTTCTTTGTCTTACAAAGGGGCCAAGCTGGGTATGATTTCCGCCGAATATTTTTCGGGTACGGTTAAATCCACCGATATTCCTAAACTCACCGAACGTTTATATCAAGATGGTTTCATTAATGAGTCTGAGTACCGCGCTTTAGGCGGGGTGAAAGCCGATGAACCGACGTCTCAGATTGCCCAGTCGGTTAATTTTCTCAATGATTTTATTATGGGAGAAATTGTTGACGGTGATTCCGAAGGCGCTAAAAGCCTGATGTTGGCTGTAGATTCACTGCAGAATATGGATGAGCAGAGCAGCTTAGATTCAAGGCGTAAAGAAACTGAGGCCTATGAGTTTGTTAGCGGCTACACTGAATTATTAAAGGAGACGAATGCTCCCTCCCATCTTATTAAAGGTTTTGAGCAGGTCTTACAGGTTTTTGAAGCATTGGATACGGTACGAAAAAATGAGCTACAGACAGGTGCGTTGGCCAGCTATGCAAGTGTGCAAGATACATTTAATGATTATCAAGATAAAAAAGATTCGTAACCTAAGCTCAGTTAAGCCATTTATTATGCTGCTCTTAGCCATGGGGAGTAATGGTGTGGCCCAAGCTGCAATGCCGTACTCTGATGGGCAGCAGGTAGGTATTCATATTGGTAGCGAAAGTTTAACGTCGTTAGAATCTGGGCCAGGAGAGACTTTTTCTGCCAGCCAAAAGTCTATGACGCTGCCTTTAGAGCAAAAGAGTCATCGTAGAGAAAGCTTTAGCTCTCAGTTTCATCTTGATATAACAGAATTTGATTGGCGCGGCTCAACCGCTGCGCAAAAAGAATATATATGGCTATCCATGCCCATTCAGTATCAACAGCAGAGGGGCTCAAATAACCTATTTATGTTGGACTTTGAGCCAGGTTTTATGACTGATGGTAGCAATATCGGTATAGATCAAATAGGACTAAACGGTTCTGTAACGGGCCGTCGGCTACTGGGTAATGGCGGTTTTTGGCAGTATGGTTTAACGGTCAATCGTGCATTTGGTGATTATAATGTTCGCCCTCTGGTATCGGTAGGGTTTCAAGCCTCACAGCGGACTTGGGTTGAACTGGGTTTTCCCAATATTAATGTTAAACATCGCTTATCGAATGCACTGAAAAGTTACTTCATGATTAAGCCCGCGGGTGGAGTTTGGAAGGAAGAAATTAAAACAGATACGGTCAAGAAAGACGTGAGCTTGCAGTACAGCAATTGGCAGGTGGGTCTTGGCGCTGATTTTCATTGGCGAGAGTCGTTATGGCTTAATGCCGAGGTAGGCCAGCTTCGAAATCGACGAGTGCGAGCCTTTGATGATGCTGGGGCTTTGGTTAAAGCAACACCAGGGCAAAGCCGATATTGGCGTATTGGTGCGAGCTTGAAGTATTAGGTTTATGGTTATTTACTGGCTTAGTCTGCCCTAAGCCATTAAACTGCTTCTTTTCATATCGTTAGTAGAAGAAGTTTTAATGTTAAACCTCGATGCACTGTCTCAACTTAAGTCACTAAAGCAAGAAATCCACTCCAGTATTCCTCGTCATGAAGGCAGGGTGCGCGCAACCGGTGGTCGTTATGGCTTTGTGAATACCGACGATAACGAACAGTTTTTTTTAAGCCCAGACGAAATGGATAAAGTCCTGTCGGGCGATATCATCGCTTTTAAAGTCGAAGAGACCAAAGACGGCAAAAGCCAAGCGATTATCGAAAAGCTAATTTCATCTGTTCAAGATGAATTTATTGGACAATATATTGTTAAAGGTAAGGGGCATTTCATTTCCCCTGACCATCCAACGTTTAACCGTTGGGTTTTTGTTCCTCCTGCACAGCGCAGCGGTGCAAAAGATGGCGACCTAGTTGCCTGCAAAATTTCTCAGCATCCTTATCCTCACGGTAAAGTTCAAGCGCAAGTCTTAAACGTTATTGGTCAAACTAACGATCGTCAAATTGAAAGTAATATGATGATGCGTAAATGGGACCTAGCGGGTGATTTTTCAGAAGACTGCCAGAATGAAGCTCAAGCGTTATTATCCGTTATGGATGAAGCGACTTCAGCTGACCCTCGAACGGATTTAACCGCATCTAACTGGCTCACCATTGATTCGGCGATGAGCCGTGATTTGGACGATGCGTTGTGCTGTCAAAAAACAGATATGGGCTGGTCTTTGCAAGTCGCTATTGCTGATCCGAGCTGCGCGATCAAACCAGGTTCAGATTTAGATAAAGAAGCTTTGCGTCGCGGAACTTCGAGTTACTTTATTGATAACATGATTCCAATGTTGCCGAGTGCTTTATCTGAAGGCGCGTTCTCGTTGCTACCCAATCAAGTGCGTCCAACCTTGGTATGTCACTTATCGATTTCAGAGCAAGGTGAGATTACTGACTATCGTTTAGAGTCAGCGTTAATCGAATCAAAAGCCAAACTAAGCTATATCCAAGTGGCCGCATTCTTAGACGATGCCAGTTCGAGTGATGAGCAAATTAATGAAGTTATCCAGCCGGTATTGACCGATTTAAATGCCTGCGCGATTGCATTAAATGGTTTTCGTCGTCAGCACAATCTAGTCTTAGATGATCGTACTGAGTACAAAGCGTTTTTGAATGATCAAGGTAAGATTGATCAAATTGTGCCATCAGAACGTAATGTTGCCCATAAGTTGGTTGAAGAGTGCATGGTTGCAGTTAACCGCAGTGTTGCAGACTTTTTAGCGCAAAAAGAACATGGCCTATTTATTCAGCACGCAGGTATTCGTTCAGAGCGCCAAGGCGAAGCTCGTGCATTAGTAAAAGAACAGTTGAAGATTGCTAATCCTGAAAAAATCTCAACGCTAGAAGGCTTTATTGAGATTCAGCAATTGATCGCCGCGGGTGACCCAGAAGCGGAAGGCGGCAAGTTTGAATTACCTTTGCAGGCAATTTTAGCGCGTCAGCTTGAGCGCAGTAAATTTGGCACCGAGCCTAAGCCTCATGTCGGTATGGGATTAACGGCTTATACAACCTTTACTTCGCCGATTCGTAAGTACAATGATTTATTAGTACACCGTTTGGTTAAGTCGTATTTGTTTGATACTCCAATGGATGCCATTGCAGCGGATGTATTAGAGCAATTGGGCAAAGCACAAAATAATAGCCGTATGGCTGCTTGGCAGGCTGATCAGTGGTTAAAAGCTGAATGGTTACTGCGTCAGTTTACGCTAGAGAAAGAGTCAAGCAGCGTAAGTAAAGAAGGCGTTAAACGTGCGGGGAAGATTGTACAAGTGAACAGCGGTGGGTTTACGGTTCGTTTGGATGATTGTGGTATTGAAGGCCAGATCGATGTTCGTCGTAACAAAGACTGGAAGTTCGATACAAAAACCATGACGCATAAACACCTAGAGACAGCGTATCGTTTAGAGCAGTCGGTAACCGTTACGATCGCAAGCATTACGCCAGTATTGCGTGAAGTTAAATTCAACTTGGTTGAAGCGGCTGAATAGCGCGAGCTTTTCTAGCAGTTGTTATTAACAGCGCGTTAATCAACTGCACATAAAAATGCACATAAAAAAAGGGCTTCAATGAATTGAAGCCCTTTTTTGTTTCCGCCTTTTGAGACATTCAATTAAGAGTCTTTACTCTCAATCCAAAAATCAACTTGCTGCTCTAAGACATCTAAGGGTAGTGCGCCTTGCCCTAAAATCACCTGATGAAATTCTGGTAATGAGAAATCTCTGCCAAGCGACTTCTTCGCTTTATGTCTTAAGCGCTCAATCTCTAATGCGCCAATCTTATAGCTGGTTGCTTGCCCTGGCATAACTAAATAGCGTTCAATCGCATGAATCGAGTCTTGCTCAGAAAAAGGCGTATTCGCTAATCGATAAGCCAGTGCTTGTTCCTGAGACCAACCTTTTGAATGCAGGCCTGTATCCAAAACTAAACGCACGGCTCGCCATAGCTCCATAATTAATTGACCATAACGTTCTTCATTTGAGGTATAGCCACCCATCTCATCCGCTAGTTTTTCTGCATACAGTCCCCAGCCTTCGCTATAAGCAGTAAAGCTCATTAAACGACGGAAACTTGCTAGGTTTTGATTTTCACGGGCTAGGGCAATTTGCATATGATGGCCTGGTAACGCTTCGTGATAAGCCAAGGCGGCTAGGCGATACTTGGGTAAGTCGTGCTGACGCGATGGGTTTACATAATAAAAACCCGGGCGTGAACCGTCGAGAGCGGGCTGTTCATAAAATGCGATAGGCGCACTTTTTTGGCGATATTTAGAAACTGCACGAACAACAATCGGCGTTTTAGGCAGTTCTAAGAAGCTCTGATGCAGGCGCATCGACATGGCGGCAACTTTATCTCGCTGGTAGGCAATAAAATCTTTTTCGCCTTGCTCGTCCTGCTCAAAACGCTCTGAACTGTCTTCCATCCAAGTAAAGAACGTTTTCAGATCCAGTGTTTCAATGACTGCGCCTTCGATATCCGCTTCTGGGTAGCCTAGAGGTTTTATCAACTTGCGAATTTTCTTCTGAATGCGCGCCACTTCTTTTAAACCAATGTTGTGTATTTGTTCGGCGGTCAAATTGGTTGTGGTATGGCTCTGCAGTAACAGTTGATAGTATTCCTCGCCTTGCGGTAGGTCGCTGATCGCTTGATGCTTGGGTGCTCGTAAGACCTGTTGCTGCAAGAAAGAAATTAAATCTTTATAGGCCGGTAGTAGAGATCGCTGTAATGCTCTTTTAGCTTTTTTCAGCAGCACCTTGTCACTACTGGCAAATAGATCTAGGCCATCGATTTTTTTATTAAAGTCTTGCCAAATAGGGCTAATGCCTTGGTTATCAAATGGTGCACCTTTAATTACGTTTTCTGCGGCTTCTAACACATAAGGATAAACAAATTGAGGAACCATAATGCCAGAGGCTTCTGCGACTTCTAGGCGATTAATCAGCTCGCTGAATAGATGACGAACACCATTAATACGATCGATGTAATCGTGAGCTTCTTGAATGGTATTAATGCTTTGGTAGTTAATCAGAATATTAGGTATGCGTGTATGCCAGCCACCCATCTGTGAAAGGGCATAACGGTGATGTTCGAAAGGCGTAAAGAGCAAGGCTTGCTCAATATGGTGCAGCAGCAGTTCATACGACAAACGGTTATCAGGGTTGAGTGCCCCTTGTTCTAATTCAATCAGCTGCTGACGAAAGTCTTGAAGGGTTTCGATGTATTCTTGCTGTGCAGCAACGGATATGTCATCCCATTCAAACTGACCAGGCATGGCTAATGTACTGCGCAGAACAGGGCTAGAATCAATTTGATATTGGTAATATTGCTCGAAAATCATTTCGGCCTGCTGTTGAACAAGCGCTTTTTGCTGTTGGCTATATTCCGGAGGAATTATTTCGGGCTCGGTTTTTAACGGATTAAATTGGCAGGCCGCTAAGCTCATCAATACAACGGACGCGAGGCAGGATTTTATTGTGCGCAGTGGATAAGATGATCGTTGGGTTAAAACTCGATATAGCATGAAAAATCTCTAAAATAATAGACTAAAAGCCCGCTGTGAAAATACGCAGCAAACATAAGCGCAAAAATAGGCGAAAGGCATGATAGCAGGAGGCTGTTAGCGCAACAAACCCAGTAAGGTATTTTGAAATAAATGAAAATTAGTATTCAAGCTTTGTGCGGTTAAAGGGTCTTGAAATTTGATCGCCGCTTCGATGGCTTCAAAGGTGCATAATCCTTGCTGATTTTTACGCAATTTGAAATGGCTTTCCAGAGCCTCCCCTTCGGTTTCTTGAATACTTACTTTTGGTAAAGCTTTAAGCCAAGGGCTTTGGCGCAGCATTTTTTTAGCTTCTTGCCAGGTACCGTCGATAATCCAAAGCGCTTTGATGGGATGAGCATCAACAGTCGCATCGAAAATGACCTGTTTAAGATTTGCAGCGTCATCACTAGGGAATAATAGATAATGGCCAGCTTGCTCGTCACTATTAGTGCTAAATTCAGTAGCACTAAATTCAGTAGCACTAAATTCAGTAGCGCTAAATTTTGGATAAATAAGTTCTGGCTTTCGGTGCCAGCGAATGCGGTGAATATCGTTACTGCTTAAGAATGCCCATTGTCCCGTATTATCATGACGTTGCCATTCATTACTATGGCAGCAAATATTGATAATGAAAGGTAACTCAACCTGTTCTATTTGGTCGCAAACACAACGTGCAGACGGCAAGCGGCAGGCGATGCAATGTGAGCAATAAAAAGGAGAGTTAGGGCTTAACATGGTGTAATTAATCTACCGGCTATTTAATACTGGGCATTATAAAGGGAGAAGCCGTCGAGGTGGTGAAAACATGCTTAGTCAATGTTTGATGAACGTGCCCGCAAGCATCACAGTAGACTAAAATAAACCACGGCGTGCCATTCTTTGCGCGCTCTATGCTTTCTTTCGATTTGAAGTGCTCAATACCTTCAGTGCTGCAATTAGGGCATTTTGGTTCAGCCATGGTAACCTCGGATTAATAAGTTAAAACTATTTTTTGTAAGAGTTTATAAGATGCAATTATCGGTCATGAGTTCCTTTAAGCAAGCAATGAAATTACTTTCACCCACATACTGCGTTTCAGCAGCAGGTTTGTTGAAAAAGGGAACGTCTTTGATGCTTGGGTTAAGTATATTAGCGGCTTGTCATGTTTCTGCGGCCGACGTACCCACGATGGATGGCTTTCCTCGTGCGGAATTATTAGAACAAACAGAAGTAAAAAATGCTGAATATCGATTAATCATCTCTGGCTTAAAACGCAAACGCGCAGCGACTTCAGGCGAAGTTGAGCGCTTGATTACGGGCGATATCAATCGTCAGTTCTGGCAGATTTCAACCAATCATGATGTTGAGCAGGTGATGGAGTACTTTTTAAAACAGTGGCAAGACGAAAAGATATTATACCGCTGCAAAGGCTTAGACTGTGGTAGTAGTAACTTTTGGGCGAATGACATATTTAATAATGCCAAACTTTACGGGCGTGATAAAAACCAAGCGTATGTTGTCGCTATGGTGCCAGGCTCACCTAACAAACTTTATGTTCTTTATACCGTACAGCGCAGTAAGCAAAAATTGTATTTTAATCTAGATCAGGTCACTACGACCGACGAACTGACCAGCGACAATGTTGAACGTGAGAATATAGAGGCCTTGTTACGCAAGGAATCGGGCTGGCTAGAAGGCTTAGTGACGATTGATGGACGAATAGACGAAGAAAAGTCAGAGATCTTATTATCGACCCTGAGAAACTTAGATAATACGATTAAGCGCCGTTTATATTTGGTGGTGCATTGTTATGAGGCTAATAACATGGCCGACAATTTTGCGTGCTCAACACGTCTAGCGCAGCAATTACGCGCCGCGACGTATGATGATTTTGAACTGCCTGTCTTTGGTCACGGAGCGCTGACTTTACCACCAGGGAATAATCTAGAACCACAATTACGCTTTATGTTATGGCCTAGACGTCATTAAGGCTTTAGTTGAAAGACGGTTTACCGTGACAACGGTTGAAATAATAAAGCGATTGCACTAATAAAGCCGATTGAAGTAATTAATTTAGCATTGAGGAAGAAGTAATGAGCAAAACAGTGGCACTCGTATTGGGCAGTGGTGGTGCGCGAGGCATGGCTCATATTGGGGTGATTCAAGAAATAGAATCACGAGGTTACAAGGTTGTATCTGTTTCAGGTTGTTCGATTGGTGCAGTCGTCGGAGCGTTTTATAGCGCAAATAAATTGGATGCTTTTTATGAATGGGCTAAATCGCTTAACTATTTAAATGTACTGCGATTAGTCGATTTTAGCTTTATTAGTAATGGCGCAATTCGGGGTGATAAGCTATTTTCGGTTTTGTCTGACATGCTAGGCGATATTCAAATTGAAGACCTTGAAATTCCTTATACCGCAGTAGCAACCGATTTAATTAGCTCAAAAGAAGTGTGGTTTCAGCGTGGTTCATTAGAGCAAGCCATGCGAGCATCAGGAGCAATTCCAGGCCTTATTCAACCTGTTGAACATGAGGGGCGGCTCTACGTCGATGGTGGAGTACTTAACCCATTACCGATTGCCGCTTCAGTATCGGCTCATGCCGATTATATTATTGCCGTTGATTTAAGTGCTGATGTGCCAAAGCCTAAAATCAAAGACATTAAGCAGTTTGCTGACGAAGTGGAAGCTCAGGCTAAAGAAAAAGCAGATTTTGATCGGGCTGCGATGTCAGAAGCAGAGCATCAAGAGCAAGCTCAAAATCACCTTGCGAGCGAAAGTAATGAAGCGACTGAAGAGTCTGCCGCAGATGTTGATTCAAGTACTGATGTAAATGCAAAGACAGATAGTACAAAGACAGGTGCTGAAGCCAGTACTAATGCACAGATGAATACAGATGCTGACACTGATTCTGAAAAAGAAAGTGCAAATAATAGTTCTAACGACGGTGCTGTTGCCGAGTTCAAGGGCAAAATTACCAGCAAACTCAAACATATTACTCCCGATGCAGTTGCTCCAAATCTTTGGCTCAATAGCATGGTCAATAAGGCCAGTGACTGGTTTAGCCAAGACGAAACAGAAAGCGGCGAGGATGCACAAGCTAAAACAGAAATTAGCGGCTCTAAGCTCGGTAAAATCGGTATTTTGTATCAAATGTTTGATGTGATGCAAACCTCATTAAGCCAATATAAAATTGCCGGTTATCCACCGGATCTACTGGTTAAAATTCCTAAAGATTGCGTCGAAATGTATGAGTTCTATCGAGCCAATGAAATGATCGAAATGGGACGTTATATCGCAAAAGAAGCACTGGATGCTTTTGAACAAGGGCACAGTAGCGTTTATGGTCAGCGTTAGCGGTGTCATTCATTAATCTGGGCTGCTAACAAGGCCTATCTGCCTTATTTCTACGATTTGAGCCTTAGCAGCTTTCTTTTACAGACTCTATTGTTGATTAACGTTTTGTCGTAGTTAGATTAATTGAAATAGTTTTGAGAAATCATATTGAGGCCGAAATTTTTAACTCGCAAAAAATAACGTAATCTATATCGGCAGTCATATTGGTAGCTATTGACATTTTTAAAAAAATAGACAGAATAATGCACTTCAAAATTCACGAAAAGGAAATCACTAAATGTCTCCGTTGTTAAGTATGAAAACTTTGATTGTTGCTAGCGCTTTAACGGTATTGGCCGGGTGCAGCACCATGACTAATAAGGAAGTTGGGCAAATTGACTTCAGTTATAGCGTTCCAGAGCAAGAGCAAGCTGCAGATAAATTAATCGCAGTGGTTACTCCGGATTTCAAAGATCATAAGGCAGGTGCACCAGCAGTCCCTAATAACCCTTTTTATGCTATGGCGATGGCCAATCAAGCATCAATTAGTGTTAATTTTAATGCCAATTTTAATCAGTCTTATAGAGATGAACTTTTATCTTCAATGCAGAATACTTTTAAAGAAATTATTTCAAAAAAAGGTTTTCGCACATCCGAATATAGTTCATTTGATGATATGACATATACTGATAAAAAACGCACTTACTTAGCCAGTGTTCCTAAATTGAGTTTAGTAATCAATAAAAAGACTACTGAAAAAGAATGCAAGCATGGCTATTGCTCTGAAGAAGGTGTTATTCAAATTACTGGTGAGCTGAACGTTAGCTTCATTGAGCCACTAACACAGCAGGTATTTATCAATAAACGCATCAACCTTTCTGATTTTAATATTTCAAAGGAGTACATAAAGCAGGCTGACAGTAGAGGAAGCCAAGGCATTGGAGGATTAATTAATCTAATGTTTAAGCCTAAGGTATATAGTGATAACACTGATAAAGCTCTAACTGAGGCTCTAAATGAGTTTTATACAAAAGCGGCTGAGAAAATTGCAGTTTACGTATCGCGAGAAGAGTTTTTATCGCTAGAAGATGATATTAATAATCTAAAGAATATTAAACGCTTCTAAATGCTTGAAGATATAGCGAGTAGTTTACCTACTCGCTATATTCATGATAACAAATATTCCCTTCTCCATGACGACAATTAGTTATTGGAATGCCACTGTTTAGTTTTTATAAATATGGTTGTTATATTTACTTTCGTATTGTGATTCCCGATTAAAAATCTACTCATTTATACATACTGCTGCTACCTCATAAGAAAAATTGTTTTTATTCATCCGTCTGCTAATGACTGATTGTTTATAATGGTTATTTTACATATCAAGGTATGATAGGGGTATATGCTTGGCTACGGATCTCTTATCTATTTGGAGTGGTGTTGTTCTTCAAAACTTGGTTGCTTGCCCTCTCAATGCTAGAATGTCGCCCTAATTTTTATCTTCGGTGTGCCTGTGACCAGTATCTCTGATGTTGATACCATTCCCTTTATCTTAACGAGCGAAGCTTGTGAAGAAGCCGTGAATGAGCTTTCAACCTTACAAGACCTCCTTCGTTGGGGCATTAGCCGCATGCACGAAGCCGATTTGTTTTTTGGTCATGGTACAGATAACGCATTAGACGATGCTGTTATGTTAGCGACTCATGCGCTCAACTTGCCTTGGGATATCGATCATGTGTGGCAAGCCGCACGTCTGACTCGAACTGAGCGTGAGTCTGTTGTTGCATTGTTTACTCGCCGTATTAATGAGCGTATGCCGACGCCTTATATTACCGGTGAAGCTTGGTTTTATGGCTTACCCTTTAAAGTAGACGAGCGTGTATTAATCCCGCGTTCGCCTATTGCTGAAATTATTGCCGCACGTTTTCAGCCTTGGTTGGGTAATAAACCTGTTAATCGTATTATGGATTTGTGTACGGGCAGTGGCTGTATCGGTATCGCCTGTGCGGTGGAATTTCCTCAGGCTCATGTTGAACTGTTGGATATTTCCTTTGAAGCCTTAGCGTTGGCCGATGAAAACATCTTTAGTCATGGCTTAAGCGATCGCGTGATGGCTTTGCAATCTGATTTGTTTAGCGCCGCTGATGGCAAGTACGACATCATTGTTTCAAACCCTCCGTATGTTGATGCAGATGATATGAACTCGCTTCCAGAAGAGTTTCATAACGAGCCGGAATTGGCGCTAGCCGCGGGCGAAGACGGTTTGGATTTAGTACGCATTATGTTGGCAGAAGCACGTCAGTATTTAGCCGATGATGGTATTTTCATTGTAGAAGTCGGTAATAGCTGGCCTGCATTAGAAGATGCTTATCCGGAAGTGCCTTTTATGTGGCAAGAATTTGAAGCGGGTGGCCACGGTGTTTTTGTATTAACCGCCGACCAGCTTGATGAGTGTGCTGAAGCGCTAAAGTTAAAGCTTTAAAGAATACTTTTTAAAGAATAGCTTTGTAGAATCAAAATAATTGTATCAAACAATCTAGTGTTGGGTGATTGTGGAGCAAATATCTAAAACATGGATGTTTTAGTTAAGGCTACAGGGAGGTATTTACGCCGTTTTGCGGAATAAGTACCCAATGCTAAGCTGTTAATTAAAAATTTAAAACGGACAAAAATATGTCGGGTAATACATTTGGTAAAAGTTTCACCGTTACCACCTTTGGTGAAAGTCACGGTATCGCATTAGGCTGTATTGTTGATGGTTGTCCTCCAGGAATCGAATTGTGCGAAGCGGATTTGCAGCACGATTTAGACTTGCGTAAACCGGGTACGTCTAAGTTTACGACTCAGCGTCGCGAACCTGACCAAGTGAAAATTTTATCCGGTGTATTTGAAGGTAAAACCACCGGTACGCCAATTGGTATGATCATTGAAAATACCGATCAGCGTTCAAAAGATTACTCCAACATTGCCGATACCTTCCGTCCGGCGCACGCCGATTACGCTTACACCCATAAATACGGTTTCCGTGATTATCGCGGTGGTGGTCGTTCTTCAGCGCGTGAAACAGCCATGCGTGTTGCCGCCGGTGCGGTTGCGAAGAAATTCTTATTGTCTAAAGGCATTGAGGTTCGTGGCTATTTATCTCAACTTGGCCCGATCAAGATTGATGAAGCTAACTTCGATTGGAATGAAGTACGCAATAACCCATTCTTCTGCCCCGATGCATCTAAAGTGCCAGAAATGGAAACTTACATGGAAGCATTGCGCAAAGAATGTAACTCCGTTGGTGCAAAAATCAGTGTGACAGCGACAGGCTTAAAACCGGGTCTTGGCGAACCCATTTTTGATCGTTTAGATGCTGAAATCGCTCATGCACTTATGAGCATCAATGCAGTAAAAGGCGTTGAAATCGGTGATGGCTTTGATTGTGTTGCCCAAAAAGGCACAGAGCACCGCGATGAAATGACTCCTGAAGGCTTTTTAGCCAATCACTCGGGCGGCATTGTCGGTGGTATCAGTACGGGCCAAGACATTATTGCTCATATCGCACTCAAGCCAACCTCTAGTATGGCGCTTCCAGGTCGTTCGATTAATAGTGCTGGCGAGCCGATTGAAGTGATTACTAAAGGCCGTCATGATCCGTGTGTGGGTATTCGCGCAACGCCAATCGCTGAAGCGATGTTGGCCATCGTATTGATGGATCACTTCTTACGCAACCGCGGTCAGAATGCCGACGTCGTGTGTGATACGCCTATTATTAAAGGTCAGGCTGACTAGTTGAGCCATTGACTCGATATACAAGCCTGGGTGTGCAGCCTCAATGTGAAGCCCCATCGTTGTTATTCTAAGCTAGGCCCATATTCATGAGCCTAGCGATTTACCTTCCTTTTTTACACGCCCCAAGAGAAAAATTATGTCTGTGCCGTATTGGCGTTTGTCTGGATTTTACGGACTGTACTTTGCCTTAATCGGCTGCATTGTTCCGTTCTGGGGGATTTACCTTCAGCACCGTTCATTCAGTGCTGCGGATATCGGACTGCTATTGGCGTTATTTAGCGCGGTGCGTATTGTGGCGCCCAATATTTGGGCGAGCTTAAGTTATTCTATTGAACACATTATTGCGCCTATTCAGCTGATGCGCTTGGGTGGGGTATTGATGACGTTGAGCTTTGTCGCTTTTTATTGGGCTACTGAGTTTTGGCATTATGCGGTCATTATGCTTATTTATGGTTTTTTCTGGTCGGCAATCTTGCCTCAGTACGAAACGCTGACACTGGATCATATTAAGGATAACGTTAGCATTTATAGCAACATGCTGCTCTGGGGTTCCACAGGATTTATCATTGTGGTGACAGTATTAGGTTGGGCGTTTGATTACATCAGTATCGAAAATTTACCGGCAATCATGCTGGGGATTATGGCGCTTATTGTACTTAATAGTTTGGTTTTGATACCGGCTCCAGACTTAAAAACAGCCAGCGCCCCTGAGATTGTGAATGACCAAGCAATTGAGAGCGGCCAAGAGGTTGAGAGCCATCAAGACGCCAAAAATGAAACGGCAATCGCACAACGAAATACACCCGAGCAGCAAGATAAAAACCGTCGACTTAAGATTGGGCTGTATAGTTTTTTAATCATCAATGTCCTATTGCAAATAACCCACGGTCCTTATTACGTATTTTTCACCATGCACCTGCAGCAATTTGACTACAGCAATAGCATGATTGGTTTATTGTGGTCTTTAGGCGTGCTCGCGGAGATTGTGCTGTTTTGGAAAATATCCTTTTTCATGCGCCGCTGGTCATGGCGAGAACTGGTAATACTGTCGTTATTGCTTACGGCTGTGCGCTGGGCGATTACGGCTTATTTTGCCAGTAATCTAACCTTGTTGATTTTTGCACAATGCCTGCATGCTTTTAGTTTTGCGTTATTGCATGTTGTTTCCATTAGTTATATCGGTCTCTTTTTTCCTGGCAAGCAGCGCTTACAAGGGCAAGCACTTTATAGTGGGCTAGGGTTTGGCTTAGGGGGCGCATTGGGGGCTTATTTAGCGGGAGTAACTTGGGCAATTCAAGGCTCTCAGTTTGTGTTTATAAGTGCCGCAGCCATTGCATTGATAGCGGCGGTTATTGCATTTTATGGTTTGCCGAAGAAAATATTTGAACGTTCTCGCTAGGTACTTGTCATAACTAACATCATGTTTTAAAAGAGCGATTGCTTACATTGTGAGTATCTTTTGAACAGTTTTCATAGTGATTAGGTCCCTTGGCCGGCTCATTAATAATATTTAACGATATTATTTAATCAGTCGGCATTTTTTATTCCACTGAAATAACTTATTATGCTGATTCGCTTACATAATTTCATGTTTTAGGTGGTTCTTTAGCCATGTCATCTTATGATCAAGAATCGATAGTTTACGGCATTATTCGAGATATCCCTGCAGGGGGAGAGCTTGAAGCGTATCGTCGTCGCCGCACGAACTGGTCGGCAATTCAGGAACTGCCTTCTAGCCTTGATGACGACTGGCCTTTTCTATCCCGTGAAATGTTTTCTATGCCTGGCCCAGACGTGTTTTCTGGTACTTATCATACGCAACTCATACACTTTGCTGCGTCGTATAACTCTATTGAATACGAATGGGAGCGTTGGATCAGTCGTTTTGAAGCGATGTTACGCTCTATGTATTGGTCGAGTGCGACCGTGCACCTTGAAACTGAACTGTCGGGCAAGCATACCTTCTCTTGGGAAAGCTCCGAGACAGGCCATAACCCTCACGATAGTGAGTTAAAAATGGTGTGCGAGTGGGAACGAGAATCTAACTTCTCTCACCGTCGATAGCACGTTTATTCATCGCTCATCACGCGCGTTGAAACCGCGCCGTTTAAAATACCTTTCCGTATACGACTCATAAGGGCAACCATGTCTGATTTTCATAATGCGCCACCCGAATACGATGATGAAGAAGCCGGAGTTATTGAAATTCCATATCAAGGATTATCTGAAGATGCTTTGGCAGGGATCATTGGCGAGTTTGTCAGCCGTGATGGCACCGATTATGGTGAGTTTGAATACAGCTTAGAAGATAAGATTTCTCAGGTTAAAGAACAATTAAAAGCCGGTCATTTAACCCTATTATTTGACCCCATTAACCAAAGCTGCCAAATTGTTAGTAGACGAGATTGGAAAACATCCTAATCTGCGGTTTAAATCTAAGAAATGGAAGGGGGTTGTATGAATGACATCTCACGTCAGCGTTTAAAGCGCACACTCTCTTCTGCGCTAGTCAATATCGATCAAATGCAAACTGAGTTAGCGCTAGTGCGCGCTCAGTGTAAATTGCTGCAAGAAGAAATGCGTGCAATTCGTGTACGTTCAAAGCGCAGTATGATGCACAGTATTACGCCCACAGATAATGAACCGCATAAAAAGAATACGGCTTAGCGCTTATTTCTCACCATCTCTCTGATGTAAAAACGCGCAGGGAGTAAGGCTTCTGCATGATCTTTTGCTAATGGAAAATTCTCTTCGCAAATATACGCCGCAATAAGCTCAGCACATAATGGTGCAGAGGTTAACCCCCGTGACCCATGACCAATGTTTAAATACAGTCCAGAATGAAACTTGGCCGCTTGTCTAGGGTAGCGAGCCAGATTCTTACGGATAGCGGTGAAGTCCTTATCAAACGCATCATCATCCATGAGTGGGCCTGCCATGGGTAAATAATCTGGGGTTGTGCAGCGAAATCCTGTACGCCCAGGCAGCAAGCTTTCCGTAGACTTCAATGTTTGATGCAGTTGCTTAAATTCTTCCCCAAAGTCCTCAAGGTAGTCAAAGTTCTTTTGCTGGTCTTTAAGGCGTAATGCCGTTTCATCATCTTTAATGTTGTAGCTAGCGCCTAAGCAGTACTTTCCATTCTCAGCAGGGGCGATATAGCCTTTTCCGCATAAAACAGTTTTTAGATGGATACCTCTTTTATCGCCTTCCTGCTTATCTAAGTAAGTAAGCTGACCCCGTATCGATTTTGTCGGAAGGTAACAATGAGGCAGTAGCTTTTGGCTTTGGTTGGCACAGGCAATAATGACATGGCTATATTGGCGATTGTCGCTGTCGGAAGCACCAGAGGCAGAATCATCAGTCAGCAACCAATGATCCCCTTGTTTAACCAATGAAGTAATGGCCTTTTTCTCGACTGAAATTAGCGGATGTTTTACCAATTGCTGGCAGAGTCGCAGAGGGCTAACCCAGCCCGCTTCAGGGAAAAATAAGCCCCCATTGTTCATCGTTAATCCACTAATATCAGACGCTTCTTCGCGGCTTAAGCTGTACAGCAGCTGTTTAGGATAGTGAGTATTTTCAATAAACTTTTGCTGGCGCTTGGCTTCTTTCTCGGTGCTCGCTAATTGAATTAAGCCACAATTATCCCAGCCATCTCCTGGCTCAAGTTGTTGATACAGCCAACGTAATGACTGTAGGTAACCTTGCACATAAATATCGCTATGGGTTGCTTCTCCGGCGGCTAGCTTGGCGTACATGGCTCCTTGAGGATTGCCTGAAGCTTCGGTAGCGATACCGTGTTGATCAATAATCGTGACTTTTATGCCGCGTCTTGCCAGCGCATAAGCGGTGGTGCAGCCAGCGATGCCCGCCCCAATAATCGCAATGTGTTCAACTGGCTTGGCAGCGGGTTTTAGCCAAGGCTTGATGTGGTTCAACGGATTCTCTAGTGGCCCCTGACTTTGAATAAAGGTGCCATGCATCATTTCACGCTTCATGCCAAAGCCGGTAACTTTTTGCAGTTTAAACCCTGATGCTGTTAATCCGCGGCGTACATCGCCCGCCGCCGTGAAGGTGGCGAGGCTGGTCTTTTCACAGCTTAAACGCGCCATAGAAGAGTAGAGAGAATCGGTCCACATGTCTGGGTTTTTAGCGGGAGCAAAGCCATCTAAATACCAAGCATCTACGGGGCCATTAAGTTGGGGTAAAGCAGCGCCTACATCATCAAAAATTAAGGTCAGAGTTAAGTTTTGATCTTTAAACTGCAAGCTATGAAAACCTTTAATGAGCAAGGGGTATTCTGCAATGAGCTGCTCGGTTAAATCACTTAATTGAGGAAACAAGGCCAAGGCTTGGGCTATTTGGGCTTTGTCTAAAGGGAATTTTTCGATGCTTATAAAATGTAAGTGATTACTAGCCTGCTCCTTTTGTAGAGGTGAGGATTTGCTGCGCTGAAAATTAATCCACTCAAACCAGGTTAAAATAAAATTAAGACCCGTACCGAAGCCCGTTTCTAATACGGTAAAAGTGCCATTATGCTGTTGCCATCTTTGTGTCAGCTTACTTGGGTTAATAAATACGTAGCGACTTTCGTCGATGCCGCTGTCGGTATTGAAATAAAAATCATCAAATTCTTCAGACTTGGGCTGGCCTTGGGCGTCCCAGTTAAGATTGGCTTGGCGAAGCGAGGCCTGAGTCACGCCTTCTGGTTTATGTGAATTAGACGCTGAAGCAGTCTTACTAAAAGTAGGTGATGATTTTTTCAACGGGCAGCTCACGACAGAACAAAAATAAGGTCGCTATTTTAGCCTGAGCGTTTACAGAGTGGTATGGGAGATAAGGTTTAATTGAAATATAGCGAGATAAAAAGGCTCTAATGACGACCTAACGCACACAAATGTGAGTAAGGGTGAACTGGATCTGTCATTGAGCCTAGTGTTCTAATAGTCTAATAGCCAAAGTGCGGGGTGCGGGCTATGTGCTTTTACTGCGCCTGAATAGCCACTGGCGCTTCTTTTAACTGAATATTCTTGATGGCTACAGGGTTAACCGGAACATCGCCAGACTTAGTCTGAACGCGAGCAATGGCATCGACAACGTCCATACCTTTGGTGACTTTACCAAAAACAGCATAACCATAGTCGCGGCCACCGTGATTTAAAAAGTCATTATCTTTATGGTTAATAAAGAATTGGCTAGTCGCACTATCAACAATACCAGTACGAGCCATCGCTAAAGTACCACGATCATTTTTAAGCCCGTTTTTGGCTTCGTTTTTGATCGCAGGTAAGGTTGTTTTCTTCTGCATAAACTTGTCAAAACCACCACCTTGAACCATAAAATTATTAATTACGCGGTGAAAAATGGTGCCGTTGTAAAAACCACTTTCAACGTATTGCATAAAGTTAGCAACAGAAATAGGAGCAAGCTCTGCGTTGAGTTCAACTTCAATTTTACCCATGCTGGTATCAATCACGAGATCAATGGTTTTTTCGATGGTTTGTTTTTTTGCATCAGCAGCAGCGATAGGGGTTGCACTAACGTCGGCTTGAGTAGAAAAAGAAAGGGAAAGTAGTAGGCCAAGAGCCAAGCTAATAGAGCGCATTGTTCAGATCTCCGATGATTTATTATTAATGTTTAACTGTTGAGAAACATCATAATGGAGATCTGAAGTAAGTGCACTGCCTTGTCACGGTTAAAGTGAAAAAAGCAATGCACTTTCTAACTAATGCATCTAACTAATGCATCTAGTTACTGCATCTAGAGTGAACTTCTAGATTTAAGAATATTAAACAGGAAGTCTGTATTAAGACCAGCCCGCAGATTTACGGCCACCACGCATAGCGGGTATGGCTAAACCAAGCACGAAACCAAATACAATTAAGCCACCACCAATGATTAAATACGTACGCTCTTTATTATCTTTTAAACGAGTATTATCGGCGGTTAATGTGTCTACTAAAATCTCTAGTTCTTTATTACGCTTGGTTAGCAGAGTATTTTTGCTGTCCAATTGCAAAGCGTTTGCGGAAATGTCAGTAATACGCTTCAATTCTTTTTCCAGCGATTTCTTTTCACGGATCAAACTAGAGTGATCGCCCGACAAGGAAGACTTCTCTGCACTCAGCGTTTCGGTTTGCTGCTTGAGAGTGTCTAATTCAGCTTTAACCTTAACCAATTCACGCTGAGACAAAATAAGTTTTTCTTTGGCAACCGGCTCATCTTCTAAATAGCGGGTTAGAACCCAGCCTTCTACGCCTTTATCGGTCGTGACTTTTGTATAGTTCTTATCTTCTGTTTGCTCGTGGTAAATTAAATGCTCACCACTTGGGAGTGCTTTTAAAATACGAAACTCACCACCAGGCCCTGAACGTAATTGCAGCCATAGCTTGTCACTAACGTAGCGCTTTTCAACGGCTGCGTAACTGGTTGCAGTCAGTAGGGTTAATAAAAGCATGCAAAATAACTGTTTCACGGGTACCACCTTTTTCATGTCTATCTTATCGTAATGCGTTAATGTAATTCGTTTTGTTCAGACAATGCTGCCGGTTAAGGTAGCACTTTCTTAAAGGGTTTTACTACGACGCTCTGGTAAACACCGGCTTCGATATAAGGATCTTCATCGGCCCATGCTTGTGCGGCAACAAGGGAGTCGAATTCTGCAACCACTAAACTGCCCGTAAAACCATCGGCGCCAGGATCCTCGCTATCAATAGCCGGGTGAGGCCCGGCGATCAGTAAGCGACCTTCTGCTTGAAGTACTTTTAAGCGTTCAAGGTGTGCAGGACGAACGGATAGGCGTTTATCTAAGCTGTTTTCTACGTCTTGGCTAATAATGGCGTACCACATATTATTTCTCCTCACCTTTTTCTGAGCTCTCTTGCGTTGCATCTTCTGGCGTCATGAATCGATATAAATAAAATGATTGGGCAATAATAAAGAGGATCGTTAATCCTAATAAACCGAATAATTTAAAGTTTACCCATACATCTTCCGAGAAATTATAAGCAACGTACAGATTAGCGGTACCACTAAAGGTAAAAAATGCGACCCAAGCATAATTTAAGTTGTTCCAAGCATTCGCGGGTAGCGTCAGGTTTTGGCCCATCATACGTTCTAGTATGGTTTTATCGCCAATAAAACGGCTGCCAAAGAATGCAGCAGCAAACAACCAATTAACAACGGTCGGCTTCCATTGAATAAACGTCTTATCTTGTAATATCACCGTAGCCCCACCCATCGTTACCACAAGCGCAAGGGTGACTAAGTGCATGGTTTCGACCTTGCCGGTCGATATTTTGGTATACAAAATTTGCAGCATCGTTGCGGGAATGAGCACGGCGGTTGCTAAAACCATCGCTGGCATATCGCTGAGCTGTTGGATTTGATCGGCATTTAAGAATGGGCTGATGGCATCAATCGTCTCAGGCGCAAACTTATAAACGATGAAAAAGATAACAATGGGTAAAAAATCAAGGAGTAACTTCATTTGTGGATCAATATCCTAGGGCATACAATGGGAGGCTATTATTGAGGAATTTTTATGGCTTCGCAAATAGACCTTCATTGTCACACGACTGCATCCGATGGAGCCTTAGATCCTGAGGTGCTAATTGATCGTGCAATTGGTCGAAATATAGAAACATTAGCGATTACAGATCACGATACCATGGTGGGTTACCGTCAGGTAGCAGATTACGCTAAAGAGCGGGGTTTACGCTTAATTCCTGGAATTGAGTTGTCGTCACAATGGCGGGGTATGGGAATACATGTCGTTGGCTTAGGCATGGATCCAACGCACCCTGTCATGATTGAGGCCGAACGATCACAAACAGAGGTTCGCCGTGCTCGTGCCATTACGATTGCCGAGCGCTTAGAAAAGAAAATGCAAAAGAAGATAGATTTCGCCGCGGTAGAAGCATTGGCCGGTGGTGAAGTTGGGCGCCCACACTTTGCACAATATCTGGTTGAGCAAGGCATGGTGCCCGATCGCCAAACGGCGTTTAAGAAATATTTAGGCGCAGGCAAGGTCGGTGACGTGAAATCAGGCTGGCCTACCATGGAAACTGTGGTTAAGTGGATCGTCGAAAGTGGTGGGCAAGCGGTATTAGCGCATCCTCATCATTACAAGTTAACGCGTACTAAGCTGTTAGATTGTATTGCTGCTTTTCAGCATGCAGGGGGGCAAGCGATGGAAATTTGCTGTGGCTTAATGGATAAAAACCAATCGGGTCAATTGAAAAAGATTGCTCAAGATGAAGGTTTGTTAGGTTCGTGCGGCAGTGACTTTCATGGACCGAATAAATTTGGTTTAGATTTAGGTGTGATGCCTACTTTCCCTTCGTCCGATGAGCTAGGGCATGTATTGAGCGCTATACCGGCATAAAGATAGACATCTTTTGCTTATATTGTTAAAACTCATGCTTTTATCTTATTTCCCCCAAGGCGGATGAGCGATGAGTCTTTTAAATAACCGTGTGCTAATGAAATTAAGTTCAATAGGACTGGTCCCGCAAATTGTTGTTGGCATTATTGCGGGCTGCCTATTAGCGGTTCTTGCTCCTGACTTTGCGCAGTCGTTATCCATTTTGGGCACCTTTTTTGTTTCGGCACTAAAAGCCGTGGCGCCGATTTTAGTCTTTGTTTTAGTGGCATCTGCTATTGCCAATCAAAAGGTCAGTAGTGATGTCAGCTTAAAACCCATCGTTGGACTCTATTTCTTCGGAACCTTAATGGCGGCGTTTGTCGCGGTTGTATTGAGTTTTTTATTCCCAAGCACACTAACCTTAGATCTCGCGGGCGCGACCGCAAATCCACCGCAAGGCTTGATGGAAGTATTAAATACCCTGTTATTTAAGATTGTCGTGAATCCTATTGATGCCATCGCACAAGGTAATTTTATTGGCATACTGGCGTGGGGCATCGGATTGGGGTTTGCGATGAAAAAAAGCAGTGAGAGCAGTAAGCTGTTTATGTTCGATATTTCACAGGCCATTTCAACCATCGTAAAATTAGTGATACGACTCGCGCCTATTGGTATTTTAGGGCTGGTGGCAAATACCGTTGCGACAACAGGTTTTACCACAATGGGCGAATACGGTCATTTAGTGGCGGTTTTATTATCTGCCATGCTGGTGATTGCGCTCGTGATTAATCCCATCATTGTTTTTGCACTTACCCGTAAAAATCCTTATCCCCTGGTCTTTACCTGTTTGCGTGAGTCCGGCATTACGGCCTTTTTTACCCGCAGTTCGGCTGCGAATATTCCGGTCAATATGGCATTGTGTGAAAAGTTAGGACTGGACGAAAATGTGTATTCCATCTCCATTCCATTAGGGGCAACGGTGAATATGGCAGGCGCAGCGATTACCATAACGGTCTTAACGCTGGCCGCTGCGCATACTTTAGGTATGCAAATTGACTTCGGTACCGCTATTCTATTAAGTGTGGTCGCGTCTATATCGGCGTGCGGAGCCTCCGGTGTAGCGGGAGGGTCATTGCTATTAATCCCATTAGCGTGTGGCTTGTTTGGCATCACCGATGATATTGCTATGCAGGTTGTTGCAATTGGTTTTGTCATTGGCGTTATTCAAGACTCGGCAGAAACGGCGTTAAACAGTTCGACTGATGTTGTGTTTTCTGCAGCAGCGTCGCAATATGTGGCAAATAAGGCCGGTTAAGTAAGGCTGCTTAAGTAAGAGCGGCTAAGTAGTGAATTTTGATAATTAAGATAAAGGATCAATCGTGAGTCAATTCTTCCAGATACACCCAGAAAACCCGCAAGCACGTTTGGTTAAGCAGGCGGCTGAAATTATTCAAAAGGGCGGATTAGCGGTATTACCAACAGACTGTGCGTATGTATTGGTTTGTCCTATTGGTGATAAATCTGCCATGGAACGTATGCGTGCCTTGCGTCAGCTAGATGAAAAGCATAACTACACACTCTTGTGTCGTGACCTTTCAGAATTGTCTAACTATGCCAAAGTCGATAACGCAACGTACCGTCAACTAAAGCAGCATACACCCGGTGCATTCACCTTTATTTTGAATGCGACCAAAGAAGTACCCAAGCGCTTAATTCAGCCGAAAAAGAAAACCATCGGCATGCGAGTCCCTGATAATGCGATTATCTTGGCCATTTTAGAAGAAGTGAATGGGCCTTTGATGTCGACGTCTTTGATCATGTCAGGAGACGAGCTGCCACTGTCTGATCCTTATGATATTCGTCAAACACTCGAACACAGTCTAGATCTAGTGATTGATGGTGGTTACTGTGGGCTAGAAGCGACGACAGTACTCGATTTGACGGACGAAGAAGTGGTATTACTACGCCAAGGTGTAGGCGATGCATCGGCTTTTTTAGACTAAAACTACCCTAGATGGCTGGTAGTATTTTCTTTGCAAAGTGCTTACCGCAAATGACATCGTAATTGTGCATTTAAAAATGTTCACTGCATCACTGACCGTACGAATTTAACGCTTAATTTAAAAGCGTAATTTAGGTATCATGGCGGGTTTTAGTATAGCCGCTTTTATCTCCACCTAAGTTAGAGTCAAAAGTTAGAGTCAAAAGTTAGAGTTAGAGTCAAAAAGTTAGATTCAAATTCGGCGTGTCAGTATCCATGTATAAGTGAGCATTTGATGAGCAAGCAACGCGTTTTAACCGGAATTACCACCACGGGTACTCCGCATCTTGGTAATTATGTTGGTGCCATTCGTCCCGCTATTGAAGCGAGTCAGAATAGCGACATCGATTCTTTCTTTTTCTTGGCTGATTACCATGCTTTGATCAAGTGCCAAGACCCTAAACTTGTTCACCAATCGACGACGGAAATTGCTGCGACTTGGTTAGCTCTCGGTTTAGATACTGATAATACGATGTTCTATCGTCAATCTGATATTCGTGAAATTCCAGAACTTACTTGGATGCTGACCTGTGTATGCAGTAAAGGCTTGATGAACCGTGCCCATGCCTACAAAGGCGCGGTTGATGTAAATCTTGAAAATGGTGAAGACGCAGATAAAGCAATTACCATGGGGTTGTTCAATTACCCAGTATTGATGGCAGCTGATATTCTTATGTTTGGTGCTGATAAAGTACCCGTTGGCAAAGATCAGATTCAACACATTGAAATGGCTCGTGATATCGCTCAGCGCTTTAATCATATTTACGCCAGCAAAAAACAGCCTATCTTCACCTTACCTGAATACGAAGTTGGTGATGATGTCGCCATTTTACAAGGTCTTGATGGCCGTAAAATGAGTAAGAGTTATGGCAATACCATTCCATTATTCTTAACTGAAAAACAGCTGCAAAAGCACATTAATAAGATTCAAACCAACCTACTAGAGCCAGGCGAAGCAAAAGATCCTGATGACTCAACGGTTTTCCAAATTTGGAATGCGTTTGCCAATGAAGAGCAAACGGCTGAAATGCGTCAGGCATTTGCTGATGGAATTGGCTGGGGTGATGCGAAAAAACGCTTATTTACTTTAATCAATGAAGAAATCGGTGATGCCCGTGAGCGTTACAATGACCTATTAACGCGTCCACAAGATATTGAAGAAGAATTGCAAAAAGGTGCGGTTAAAGCACGTATTCAGAGTCAGAAGATGATTGATAGAGTACGTCAGGCCGTCGGCATCTATGGTATCAACTAGAAAAATATGACGACCGAAGCGGATTCTTTACCACCATACGTGACGATAGAAGCTGAAAATAAACAGTTAGAAGTCGCACTGCCTGTGGATAAAGACTCTGTTAGTTCTGAGCCTGCTAGTTCTAAGACTGTGATCAAAGGTCCGTTGAAAAAAATACCGGCTGCGCGCCAGCATGAAATGCCATTCGCCTTAATTCAAGGGCAGCCGATGACTCAGCTGCCGATGGATTTATACATACCGCCCGATGCATTAGAAATTATCTTAGAGCAGTTCGAAGGGCCACTCGATTTACTGCTGTATTTAATTCGCAAGCAAAACCTCGACATTCTAGAAGTGAATGTGGCTGAAATTACCACCCAGTATATGGGCTACATCGACATCATGCAGACCATGCAATTAGAGATGGTCGGTGAATATTTGGTGATGGCCGCGATGCTCGCGGAAATTAAGAGTCGAATGCTGTTGCCGCGCAGTAAAGAAGGCGAAGAAGAGGAAGAAGGTGATCCTCGCGCAGAATTAATACGACGCTTGCAAGAATACGAACGCTTTAAAAAAGCGGCCGAAGATATGGAAGAGCTACCTCGCATGGGGCGAGACAACTTTATAGCCCAAGTGGATGCCCCTGAAAAAATTCAACAGCGTGCTCATCCCGATGTTGATATGAAGGAGCTGATGCTCGCGATGGGCGCCATTATGCGCCGTGCGCAAATGTTCGAAAAGCACGAAGTAGCCAAAGAAGTGCTTTCAACCCGTGAGCGGATGTCGAATATTTTGGCCTCCTTAAAAGGCGGACATTTCGTGAATTTTAGTGATTTATTCACGCCAGAAGAAGGTCGTCTCGGCGTTGTTGTGACCTTTCTTGCCATGCTCGAACTGATTAAAGAATCGCTATTAGACATAGTACAGCATGAAGTACTCGGACCTATTCATGTGAAAGCGCGGGTTGATGGACCGGGGCATATTGAATCGAGCTTACTGAGTGACGACTATAAATCAGATTTTGACTCTGACGAAATTGATAGGGTTACGCAATAAATATGGAAATGACCAAGCTAAAACAGATTATTGAAGCCGCCTTAATGGCCAGTGGCGAAGTGCTCTCGATAGAACGCTTGCAGTTATTGTTTGATGAATTTGATAAACCTAAAAGCCCAGCGATTAAAAAGGCATTAGATAGCTTAATAGAAGACTTTTCAGAGCGCGGTATTGAGCTAGTAGAAGTGGCTTCCGGTTATCGCTTTCAGGTGCGTAAAGACGTCGCACCTTGGGTAACCCGTTTGTGGGATGAAAAACCGCAACGCTACTCGCGTGCGTTATTAGAAACAATGTCATTGATCGCTTATCGCCAGCCGATTACTCGAGGCGATATTGAAGATGTACGAGGGGTGGCAGTAAGCAGCCAGATTATTCGCACCTTACTTGATCGAGAATGGGTTCGAGTTGTTGGGCATCGGGATGTGCCTGGTCGCCCAGCAATGTATGCGACGACAAAAGAATTTTTAGATTATTTTAGCCTTAAAAGTTTGGATGAATTACCGACTTTAGATGCGATTCGCGAAATCGATGACGCCAATCAAAACCTTGATCTCATTAATGCCGAGAAGAATGCATCGGTGACCCGAGAATATGATTTTGATAACGAAGGTGATGTTGAAATACGTGGCGAAGAAGTTCTCGCAGAAACAGAATTAGAGCTAGAAGAAGCACAGCGTCTGGTTCAGCAGGTTGAAGATAATGTCTTCAATAAACCGAGTGAAGAAGAGTTGGCGGCCGAGCGTGAAGCAGAACGAGAAGCTAAAGCGGCCGAAGAGCGCTTAGCGGAAGAAGCGGCAACAGAAAGAAAGTTAGCGGATAAATACGCCCAATCTTCCCTATCGGTAGCAAGTTCATCGTCGCAGCCATCCTTTGCAGATATGGCCAATAAAACCCAGCAGCGCCTGTCATCAGAAACCGATAGTGGGCTGTCTGTTGCTGACCTGGCGGATAAAATTGCTGATCACCAAGCACGTTTGGCGGGTTCGCCTAAGGTAGAAGAGGCAGCAGAGGTTGAACATGCCGCTGAAGCATCATCCACTGAAGCACCAACTGAAGATGAGTCTTCAGAAGGCCTAACGTTGATTCAACAGCAAGAACGCTTAATGCAGCAACTGATGCAAGAAGAAGCTGAGCGACAAGCGCGAGAAAATGGGGCAGCAGAGACTGAGACAATCACTGTTGAGCCGTCTGTGACCGATACAGTAACGGATACCTGGTCGTCTGCTAGTGACAATTATTCAGAGTCAGAGTCAGAGTCAGAGTTAGAGTCTTATGAAGATGAAACATTACTGGCAGAAGCCCAAGCAGAAAAAGAATTATTAGAACAAGAACGGCTTGAAAATGAGCAGCTTGAAAAAGAGCTACTTGAAAAACAGCTGCTTGAAAAAGAGCGCCTTGCAGAAGAAGCGTTAGAAAACGAACTAAGCTTAGAAGATGACACTTCAGCAAGCAGTTCAACCGTGGCTGATATCAGCACAAAGAAAAATTCCTTGTTTGACGACTGATGGTAATTATTCGTCAAATATAACTGTACAAAGAGAAAGGTTACATAAGCACTATGAATGAGAATGAGCGCTTACAAAAATTATTGGCTGTTGCCGGTTTAGGTTCACGTCGTGAAATTGAACGCTGGATCGCAGACGGTCGCATTAAAGTGAATGGCGAGATTGCTGAGCTAGGTCAACGTGCCAGCCACCTTGATAAAATTCATGTTGATGGCAAAGAAATCAAGCTAGAAGGGACAGGTAAAACCCGTCGAATTCTTGCGTACAATAAGCCAGAAGGCGAAGTCTGTACTCAGCACGACCCAGAAGGTCGTCCAACGGTATTTGATAAGCTGCCAAAACTAAAAGGCGAGCGCTGGGTAAACGTTGGTCGTTTGGATATCAATACCAGTGGTTTGTTATTGTTCACAACCGATGGCGAATTGGCGAACAAATTGATGCACCCTTCTTCTGGAATTGACCGTGAATACGCTGTGCGTGTTCGTGGTGAAGTCACCGAAGAAATGATCAAAAACTTAAAGACCGGCGTGATGCTAGAAGATGGCATGGCCAAGTTCACCGATGTTCAATATTTTGATGGCGATGGTTCAAACCAGTGGTATCACGTAGTATTAATGGAAGGTAAAAAGCGCGAAGTGCGTCGTCTATGGGACTCTCAAGGTGTAACGGTAAGTCGCCTTAAGCGCGTACGTTATGGCTGCATCTTTATGCCAAAACAAGTGCCAGTAGGGACTTGGATTGAATTGAAGCAAAAAGAAGCGGATGACTTGTCTACCCTTGCTGGCGTTGAATCTAAGCCTGTGAAGCACCTAGATGGTCAAGAAAAAGAGAAGTATGAACGTCAGGCACGTAAGCAAAAAGTACGTCAAAAAACGACTTTTACAAAACGCCGCTAAGTTTTTAGTTGGGCTGTTTTAAATAAAACCTGATTTTAGCCCAGTGCTAACTTCAGGTTTTTTTGTTTTAAAAATGAATACGTAAATAAGAAAAGAGTAAAAGGTAAATCGCATGTCTAAAAGTTTTGAAGTTCAGGGTATCATCCATTCAATTGGAGAAACTCAGTCGTTTGGCCAAAATGGTTTTACTAAACGTGAGTTTGTTATCAAGCTAAGCGGCGAAGGTGAAAACCCTTCGTACCCTAGTTATGTTGCGCTAGAACTATTAAAAGATAAGTGTTCTTTGATGGACCAGTATCAGCTAGGACAAGAAATCATTGCGCATTTTAACTTGTCTGGTCGCCTCTGGGCAGCTCAAGGTAAACCAGAGAAGTGCTTTACTAGCTTACAAGCATGGCGCATTGAAAGTGCAGATGCTAGCTTTGGCAATAGTGGCAATAATAGCGGAGGTAATAGCTTTGATGTATCTGACTTTACCTCAACCGGAAATAATTTTGATGACGACGTTCCTTTTTAGGATTCGTGTTTTCTAAAACTATAAAGTAGCCAGCCATAACCTCAGCTTCATGCCCCACAAACTGGTCATGCCTGTGCTTATAAAGCGAATGTCACCTTGAGTATCAATAATAAAGATACTTGGGGTGACCGCGACACCCCAGGATTGGCTTATTTCTCCGCTATCGTCATCAATAGCTTCGAAATGATAGTCATGTGCGTTCAAATAGCGTGTTACCTGCTGAGCGTCTCCAGAAGACAACGCAATCGAGATAATATTGTACTCAGACTCGAGCGCTAACGTGCTGACGAAGGGGGAGGTTGTAAGGCAAATCGAGCACCAGCTTCCCCAAAAATAGACCAAGGTAGGGCCTTCGCTATACTGAATGCCTTCTAAGCTCAGTGCTTGCCCTGAATGCATATTACGCTGTTGATAACTTGAGACGGCGATAATAATAATCAGCATAAAACTAAGCGTTATTAAATTTGAAATCCAAAAGCCTCTATCGCTAACCTTTGTCTTTAACGAAGCCCATAAGCGGCTGAACATATATTTTCCCTCTATTTATAAGTCTGCCCTGCAATGCTACAACATAAGAGGCATTATTGAGGCGAGAATTAAGGTTAGAAGTGAAAATGAGTGCGATTTTTGACTCAGGTAATGACCTGATATTTATAGCAAGGTAAGATAGGGCAGCATATTTATGCTTGATTTAACGGAAATAGCGTAGACATGAGTAAAGATACAGAAGAGCGACCTGCTGATGACTCATCAGTAAAAGATGAAAAGCCTGCTGATGAATCCCTAATGCAAGGCTTAAAGAATAAAGCCTTTACGCAAGCGGAAGCCCTGCAGTTTTTGCAGCAAAATAAAGACCGCTTAGAAAAGTCGTTAGCCTCGATCGACAAACGTGACTTATTTTCAAAATTTACAACCTTGATTATGGCTATATTCTCAAAGCTTGCGGGTTGGATCGATATTATAAAACGCAGCTTAATCAATTGGTTGATGAAAATACCCGCACCAGAAATTATTAAGCAAAGCCTGCATACCGCCAGTGTGGTGACTAACTTTAAAGGCATGATCGATTTTATACGGACAAAATTTTACGCCTTTCGCAAATCTCCCTATAACGAAAAGTTAGTCCAGCACATGGATGAACTGATTGGTCATGCAACGCAGCAAGGGCTGGACTTTAAACAGCATTTTCCAGAAGTGGTTGATAAGCTCGTCGCGCGTAAAAATCAGATGCTGCAGCACTCGTATTTTAAAGAGTTTAATAAAAGCCCGATTGAACGCTTACTGGCGACACCTTTTTCATTCAAGCGTTCACTGTCGCCTGTATTACCTGATCGTGCCTTGTGGCATAAACTTTTTGGTATTTTAGAAGCCCGCTACATTCAAGATATTATCCTAGTTGATGAGGATAGTAAGCAAACCTCGTTTAAGAACGATTCCAAGCGACAGGTTGAATCAAGTCATAGTGTGCGACATCTATACGAAGCGTCTGTATTTAAAGCTCATGGCCATCGTGTTTTTATCATTGGTCATCATGAAGGCTATTTAGGGCCTTATTTTGTTCGTAGTGCATTACGTCGTTTAGGTTTTGATAACCTCGCTGAAAACAATAATACCGTGGTTGGCCCCCGTATGTTTTCGAGCTTATTTTTGAAAAGTGGAGCAAGTAACGTCGGCAATATGTTTTTAACCTTGCCGTCTCAGCGTACGACAAAAGTGAATGAAGATAGTTTAGCGGCAGCATTGCAAAAAAGTGCTCGTCGCACCCAATTTTTAATTAAAATGCCAAATTCTGGGCTTAAACTGATTGAACAGTTTAGCTATCGTGACTTCATGCAGCTCATTCAGCATTATCAAAATTTAGAGACCGAGCAGGTAAAGCTTAATAACAGTTTATCTTGGTTGGATGAAGTTTTAGACACTGATGAACAAGCTGAATTAATCGGCTATTTATGCGCATGTGATGCGGCAAGCGTAGCGGCGGAACTTGATAAACGTGACTACGATTTATTTAAACAGGTGATGCATGAGCCTTTCTTGATTTTTCCTGAAGGTTCTCGTTCGTATGTCGAAGACAATGGCGATATTACCTTGAAATATTTTAATCCTAAATACCTGCAAGCCTACCTACGCCCAGGGGATGTTATCTTGCCTCTGAGTTTAGTAGGCGGTGCTGATATTTTACAGGGAGTAAAATTAACCAAGGGCAAGTTAGGTTTGTCTTTAGGCTCTCCGTATAAAGTCACTTCAGAAATGATTGAAAACTACGAAACTGAAGGGGTCGAGATTATGCGTAATATTGCCCGACTGCCCAATATTAAAAACGTTCATTTAGATGACAACATTCAGGCGGGTATTAAGCGTGAGTCATAGAGCAGATAGTTTAATCATCCTCGATTTTGAAACGACTGGGCTATCCCCCGACGTTGGTGATCGCGCCATTGAAATCGGTGCTGTGCGCTTGGTAAATGGTGAAGTAACGGAGCGTTTCCAAGAGCTGATGAACCCTGGGCGACGCGTCAGTGCATTTATTGAAGATTACACCGGTATCTCAAACGAGATGCTGGTCGATGCGGATTGCTGTGAGTCGGTTATGGATCGCTTTGCTGATTTTATTGGCAGTGATAATTTAATTGCTCACAATGCATCGTTTGATAAGCGTTTTTTAGACGCCGAACTTGCACGCATTAATCGTACTTATTGCGGTGATTTTTCTTGTTCATTATTACTTTCAAGACGTATTTTTCAAGACGCTCATAGCCATAAATTGGGTGAGCTTGTGCGCTTCAGTAATATTGAAAGTAGCGGTGGATTTCACCGAGCATTATACGATTCAGAAATGACGGCGAAAGTGTGGATGAAAATGCTGGAAAATATCGGTGAGCGTTATGGCTTATTCGACATTCCTTTTGAACTAATTCAAAAACTTACCAAAACCCCAAAGAAAGGCATCGATAAAGTCTTGTCTGGCTATTCTTGTTAAATGCTATTAATCAGTGTCCCATTCTTCATAGTTGGCTGAGTGATTCAGCCATTCATTTTCATTTAAAATAGCCTGCTGAATTTTTTCTAAGCCGAGGCGTTCACAAAAGCGAGCGGTTCGCTCTTTCTCTTTTCCATATAGGCCGTAAAAATCTAAAAACCGCTGCGTCAATGCAATCACTTGTTCTTTCGATAAACGTTCAGCAACAATATCGCCAATACGCGGACGACGAGCGGCATTACCTCCAATAACCAAAGACCAGCCACTTTTTTTACCCAGTAAGCCAATGTCTCTCACCATGCTTTCGCCGCAAGAAAATGAACAGCCCGAGATGCCGACTTTGACCTTAGCGGGTAGGTTGATATCCGAAAAGACTTTATCCATTTCTTGACCCATGCCAATCGCATCTTGAACCCCGTATTTACAGGCGGCAATGCCTGGGCAGGCTTGCACGTAATGTAGGCTTCTTTCGCCGGGCTTTACTTGACCTCTAGGCATATCCAGTTCGTGCCAAATATCTTCAAGTTTATCTTCTTCGATGCCGACTAAGGCGATTCTTTGCCCTGACGTTATTTTAATAGCAGGAATGTCGTACTTCTTCGCGACTGCAGAAATTCTATCTAGCTGTTCTGGGGTAATAATACCGACGGGGATTTTAGGCACAATGGCGTAAGATTTTTTATCACGCTGTATGATGGCTCTAGGAATCGAGTCGTCTATCATCATCTGCCCCTTTTTTATTAATAAATGTATTAGCCAAGGCCACGAACATATAGGGGTTATTTTAGCAGTGATCGCGAAGGGATAATTTGATCTAAATTACCTTTGAAGGCTAGAAATTGTGACTTTTTGGGCTGAAATCCGTATCATTCAGCAGATAATTTTTCTTCTTTTTATTTTTGATTTTTAGGCCTTCTCATATGTCCACGAATACTGCGACTCCTTCTGCGATCAAGCTTACTGAATACAGCCATGGCGCAGGCTGCGGTTGCAAGATATCGCCACAGGTTTTGGAAACGATTGTTGCTTCCAAGTTGGATGTGAAGATGGACCCCAACCTGTTGGTAGGCAATAGCAGCAAAGATGACGCAGCGGCTTATGACATGGGCAATGGGCAGGTGGTTTTAAGTACTACTGACTTTTTTATGCCGATCGCCGATGACGCGTTTGATTTTGGCCGTATTGCTGCGACCAACGCGATCAGTGATATTTATGCCATGGGCGGAAAGCCTTTGATGGCCATTGCCATTCTAGGTTGGCCAATTAACGTATTATCGGCAGACGTTGCTCAACAAGTTGTCGATGGCGGGCGCCAAGCCTGCATGGACGCTGGCATCATGTTGGCTGGCGGTCATAGTATTGATTCTCCAGAGCCAATTTTTGGCTTAGCCGTGACGGGTCAAGTCGCCAAAGAGAAGTTAAAGCAAAACAATACCGCGATACCAGGCTGTAAATTGTATCTGACGAAGAAGCTGGGTGTGGGCATCTTAACCACCGCGCAAAAGCAGAAGAAGCTCAAACCTGAGCATGAAGGCCTAGCCGTAGAAGTAATGTGCCAGTTAAACAAAATTGGTGCCGAGGTTGCCGATATTGCGGGTGTCACGGCAATGACCGATGTAACGGGTTTTGCCTTGATGGGTCACTTGATTGAAATGTGTGAAGGCAGTGGCGTAACCGCTAAAATTGATTTCTCTGCGATTCCTTTTCTAGAACCAGTAAAAGACTATTTAGAAATGGGTTGTGTGCCCGGTGGAACATTAAGAAACTTCGATTCTTATGGGCACAAGCTTGCACCCATGAGTGAAGAGCAGCGCAACTTATTATGTGATCCACAAACCAGTGGGGGTTTACTGATCGCGGTGACGCCTGAGTCCGAAGCTGAGCTAGCCGAGTTATTAAACCGTGAAGGTTTATATGCTCAGCCAATCGGTGAGCTATTTGAGCATAAAAGCAACTCCACGACGTTAGTCGAGGTGCTTTAAACTATGTCCATAGAAAGCCAGCGTCTTGATACGGATGATTATGAAGCGTTATTCTTAACCGATACCCCGATGTTCGATACTCGTGCGCCAATCGAGTTTAAGAAAGGTGCGTTTCCGTACGTGCAAAGCTTACCGTTGATGACCGACATTGAACGCGCAAAAGTCGGCACCTCTTATAAACGTGATGGCCAAGAAGCGGCGATTAAATTGGGTCATCGTTTAGTCTCGGGTGATACCAAAGACGAACGTATGGCGTTATGGATTGATTTTGTAAAACAAAATCCTAACGGCTATTTATACTGCTTTCGTGGCGGTTTACGTTCACACACGACTCAAGCGTGGCTGAAAGAAGCTGGGTATGACTACCCGCTAGTGAAGGGCGGTTATAAAGCGATGCGTCGTTTTTTAATCGATCGTCTTGATAGTATTTGTGAGTATGCAACCAATTCTGAACGACAAGAAAAATTCTATATCGTCGCGGGGCAAACCGGTGCGGCAAAAACTGATTTGCTATTGAAGTTTGACAATACCATTGACCTTGAAGGTTTAGCGAATCACCGTGGCAGTGCGTTTGGTAAGCGAGCAGCGGGTCAGCCGAGTCAAATTGATTTTGAAAATTCCCTCTCGATTAATTTTTTGCGTCAGCATCATAAAGCGCCTAATTGTCCGATTTTATTAGAAGACGAAAGTCATTTAATTGGTCGTTGTGCATTACCTGAGAAGTTAAGAACCGCGATGCATGCTTCCCCCATTATAGTAGTGGAGGCAGATTTAGAAGCTCGGGTTGAGCACTCGTTTCGTAATTACATCTTACAAAAATTAGCAGAGTGGGAAGCTTTTTGCGCCCCCGGTTCAAATAGAGTCAGCTTAGAAGGCAAGCTTGTTGATCGTGAATTAAGTGCTTTTGAACTGTTTGCACAAGAACTGCAAAAGTCGATGTTTAATATCCGTAAGCGTTTAGGCGGTGTTCGCCATCAAGAATTAACCACGATGCTAGATAACGCGTTAGAAGCCCATAAGAATGGCGATAACAGTTTGCATCGCGAGTGGATTCGAGTATTGCTGAGAGAGTATTATGACCCTCAGTATGATTATTTATTAGCAAAGCGTAAAGAACGTATCATCTTTCGTGGCAGTGCCGCAGAAGTCGAAGCGTATATACAGGCACTGTCTGCTGCTTAATCAGCATTAATTGAACTTTAAAAGTCTAAAATTAACTTTAAACAGAATTAAAAAAACCGATAACAACGATTAAATAAAGAGCACAGGAAAAGACAATGAAAAAACAATTTACGACATGGGCTACAGCCTTCTGTTTATTAATAACGGGATTAACCACGGTTCACGCTGAAACTCAATCAAACGAGAATAAACCAACTTTCGTTTTCACGGCAATTCCAGATGCCGATGAGTCACGATTGCAGCAGCGCTTTAATAAAGTGGCTGTTTATTTATCGAAGAAGTTAGATGTGAATGTTAAGTACATTCCGGTTAAATCCTATGCGGCAGCCGTGACAGCTTTCCGAAATGATCAGGTGCAATTGGCTTGGTTTGGAGGTTTGTCGGGGGTTCGTGCGCGTACATTAGTACCGGGTTCTGAAGCCATTGCTCAAGGTTTTGAAGATCAGTCGTTTAAAAGCTACATTATTGCGCATCACTCAACGGGTCTGAAACCGAATGCCGATTTGTCTGATGCCTTTAAAGCATTTAATACTCAAGATATGACGTTTACCTTCGGTTCTAAAGGTTCCACTTCGGGTCGCTTAATGCCAGAATTTTATTTGCGTGAAGAATTTAAGGCTGCGCCGAATGATGTATTTTCTCGTGTTGGATTCTCTGGCGACCACAGTCGTACTATTTCACAAGTTCAATCCGGTGCTTATCAGGTTGGCGCGGTAAACTTTAAAGTCTGGGAAAAAGAATTAGCCGAAGGCAAAGTCGATACCCATAAAGTGTCGGTTATTTGGACGACACCGACTTACCCAGACTATCAGTGGACGATTCGTAACGATGTTGATCAGCGCTTTGGTAGTGAGTTTAAAAACTTGGTGCGTAAAACTTTGTTAGAAATGAACGACCCTGACTTATTGGCCAGCTTCCCTCGCCAATCTTTTATTCCTGCTTCGAATGCTGATTATGCACCGATTGAAAATACCGCTCGTGCGATCGGCTTGATTGATTAACCCTATGGCCAAGCTCGACACTAAATTAAAAGCTGACACTCAGTCTAAAATCAAAAGTAAGTCTGAAGCCGAAGCTAAGCTGAAGTTAGAAAATTACCAGCTTGATACTCGCCTGCAAAATATAACAGTGAGTATTAATGCTGGTGAGAAAATTGCTATCCTCGGGCCTTCCGGTGGTGGCAAAACCAGCTTGTTGAATGCACTGCACCAGCAGTGTCCTGATGACATTGCTTGGTGTCCACAAGAGCATGGTTTGGTTGATATGCTGTCGGGCTATCATAATATCTACATGGGGCAGCTAGAGCAGCATAACCCCTTGTATAACGTACTGAACCTGATTAGACCTTTTGCTAAACATAAGCACGAAGTCTCTGAAATAGCGCGTTCACTTGGTCTTGATCCTGAGCAACACTTGTGGAAATCGGTAAAGCAGCTTTCTGGTGGACAACGACAGCGAATTGGAATTGGTCGTGCCTTTTATCGCCAGCAAGGTATTTTTTTGGGTGATGAGGTGGTTTCAAGTTTAGACCCTGTGCAAGCTCAGATGATTATTGAACTTATATTTAAGCGTCATCAAACGGTGATTATTGCCTTGCACAATCGTCAGCAAGCTTTGAATAATTTCAATCGTATTATTGGCATTAAAGCCGGTAAAATTATTTTTGATTCTCCTGCCAAAGAGTTGATTAAAAATAAGTATCAAGCGGGTCTACTTGACTCCTTGTACGAGTAAGTTGCTTTATGGGCCAACGACTGCGCGTTTTATTCAGCTCTTTATTCAGTTCTTTATTCAGCTTTCTATTTAAATCACATCGTAATTTATCGGTCACCTTCATTGTTGTGGGATTACTGTGCTTACCTTTTGCTGATTTAGAGATTTATCAGGTCGATCCTTGGCAAGAATTATCACGTATGGGGCAGGGCATCATGCAGCCGAGCTTTCCTGAGCTGTCGATTCTTGCCGATAGTGTGATGATCACCGTTGCGTTTGCCTTAATCGCAGTATCCGGTGCTGCTTTTTTAGGATTGATACTCGCGTTATTTTTTCATTCTAGAAGTGTCCGTATTTTTTCAGCGTCAATTCGTTCAGTGCATGAATTGTTTTGGGGCCTGATTTTTATGCAGGTCTATGGTTTATCTGCAACCACAGGGGTGCTTGCGATCTTGGTTCCGTTTACCGGTATTTTTGCCAAAATGTTTGCAGAAATAATCGAGCAGCAAAGCCCCGTTGCTAATTCGACTATTTCGTCCCAGGCCGATCGTTGCAGCCAATACCTGTTCAGCTGGTTGCCTCAGGCGTGGCCTCAGATGGTGAGTTATACCCGTTATCGTTTTGAGTGCGCGTTACGTTCAAGTACGATTTTAGGCTTTATCGGTTTGCCGACGTTAGGTTTCTATTTGGAAACTGCGTTTAAGCAAGGGCAGTACGATGAAGCCGCAGGCTTGTTATTGTCGTTCTTTATTTTAATTGCCAGTATTCGCTGGTGGCTGAACAGTCGATGGGTGCCCGCCTATCTATTGATTCCTTGTTATTTAGTATTAGCATTTATCGCGTTGCCCGATTCACCGCAGGTTTATGGCAGTTCATTACTGCAATTTGTGACTCACGACATTTGGCCAAAAGCACTTTTGGCTGCGGATGTTGGTGCATCTCTTAATTGGTATCAGCACCAATTATTTGATATCGCCTTACCGGCGCTGTGGCAGACGTTACTGTTATCACAGTTGGCATTGGTTTTAACGGGATTATTGGTATTGCTGTTTTATCCTTGGGCAAGCCAGGTATTTTTTCCTAAAAAGTTATCATTAATGCGAGGCTTTGCGCGAACGTTTTTATTAGTATTACGCTCTGTGCCCGAGATGATTTTTGCGTTTGTCTTTTTATTAATCCTTGGTCCGTCAGGCATTCCTGCAGTGCTAGCGCTGGCTTTACATAATGCAGGATTGATCAGTTATTTGTTAATGCGCCATAGTCAGCAATTAACGTTACGAACTGATTCGAGCAAAGGCTTAAACCAATACTGTTATGAAGTGACGCCTCGAATATATCCGCACTTTTTAAGTCTGCTGTTATATCGCTGGGAAGTGATTATTCGTGAAAGTGCTATCTTAGGCATTTTGGGCATTACGACTTTAGGTTTTTACATCGACTCAGCGTTCGAAGATATGCGCTTTGACCGAGCCTTATTTTTAATTGTGATTGCTGCGTTATTGAATATTGCGGTGGATAGTTTTAGTCGTAAGGTAAGAGCGGCTAGTTGATTTTATTTTTATATCACAAACCTTGATCTAAGACTGAACGACTGTGAATTTTATGTCGTAGACTGCGCTTTTAATGTCGGCAGCCGCCGTCTCTTGGCTTTTAAGTCTCTTGGCTTTTAAGTCTCTTGGCTTTTAAGTCTAGCGCTCAAGGACAAAATTGTGAATATAAGTGTAAAACAGCTAGAAAATCAGTTAAATGTGGTAAAGCTAGAAGATGTAACAGCGAATCCTGCTCCGCTCGGATTAATGGGGTTTGGTATGACAACCGTATTATTGAACCTTCATAATGCGGGCTTCTTTGATCTAGGTTCTATGATTTTAGCAATGGGTATTTTTTATGGTGGTTGCGCTCAGATTATTGCGGGTTTAATGGAATGGAAAAAGAATAATACCTTCGCCTGTACCGCATTTACTTCCTATGGATTTTTCTGGTTAACCTTAGTGTGCTTAGTCGTGATGCCTAAAATGGGCTTAGCTGATGCTCCCGATCAAATGGCCATGGTGGCTTATCTAAGTATGTGGGGCTTGTTTACCGCAGTACTGTTTGTTTGTACGCTAAAATTAAATCGCGCATTGCAGGTGGTTTTTGCATCATTAACACTACTCTTTTTCTTATCAGCCTTAGGTGATTATACGGGCAGCAGTACGATTAAGCAGATTGCAGGTATTGAGGTAATCTTCTGCGGTTTATCGGCAATTTATGCTGCGTTAGCACAGGTTTTGAATGATGTGTACGGAATGCTTGTTGCGCCTATTGGTGAAGTAGAACCCCGTTAACCTTGTTATAGGCTAACGGGTTGAATTGACTCTATTGCAACTTTATTCAGCCGTTTTACGGAGTTTTAAGAGCTGCTGAAGGCTTCACAAACTTCAACGTCATACGATCACTTTCGCCAATCGCCAAATACTTTGCTCGGTCTTTGTCACCTAAACGTAATGATGGAGGCAGTGTCCAGACACCTTTAGGGTGCTGGCTACTGTCTTTTGCATTCCCATTTATTTCTGATCTGGCTTCTAGTTTAAAGCCAGCAGTCTTAGCCAGTTTTATGACATGGGCTTCGGTAACATAGCCCGAAGTAATCATTTCTTCCAAGCTCGTGTTTGGCTTAGCTCTGTGTTCTACCACACCTAATAGGCCACCTGGTTTTAGCGCTTTATACATAGAATTAAACACATCTTGTGCGTACTCACCTTTCATCCAGTTATGAACATTACGAAAGGTGAGTACCAGATCGGCTGTGCCGGCAGGAGCAATTTCTGTGCGCTCAGGTATGGATAGATCAGTGACGATGGTTTTGCCATAAACTTCAGGGTTTTGCTTAAGCTTTTCTTCAAATTTTCTTTGATAATTTTTACGCCAATCAGGTGTGCGTTCTGCAATTAAAGAAAATCCGGCAGCGTAATATTGACCATGATCTTTTAATACCGGTGCTAAAATTTCGCTGTACCAGCCACCGCCAGGCCATATTTCAACCACTGTCATATCCGCTTTTAAACCGAAGAAGGCTAAAGTGTCTGCTGGGTGACGGTATTGATTACGGGCAATGTTATTAGCTGAACGATGAGTAGCATTGGAATTTTTTACGACTGATTCAGTGGCTGAACTGATTGCTTTAAGGTTAGTATTTTCCTGATTTGCATAGGCGTTGAGAGTTGCACTAAGCAACAAAACCAGACTTGGCAGTGACCGCAGCAAGGATGTTGATCGTGCTGGAAATGATGATCGTAGCCTTGAGGTTGTTGAAGTTTTAATCATGCGAATTCCTTAAGATCTATTAATAATTATTATTGAGTCTGCATCCGTTAGATAGTTCATTAAAAGGCATAGGCTTTTTGCACGCAACAATGCAAAGTGTTATAAAAAGACATTGATTTACAATGTTTGGTCATTTACCTGCGGACTGTTCCAGCCTATATTGGATGCATAAATTAAAGCTCCCAATTATGATGACTCTAATATAAAAAAATTAACTATATTTAGAGTTATTACACCGACATCGTCACAAAGGTTAGCAGAATGACACAGGCTCAAAACCCACATTACCCACACGTTATGGAACCGCTAGATCTTGGTTTCACTACTTTAAAAAACCGTGTGATCATGGGATCTATGCACGTTGGCTTGGAAGATCGTCCTTGGCATTTTGAAGAAATGGCAGCGTATTTCGCAGAACGTGCCCGTGGTGGTTGTGGCTTGCTAGTAACCGGTGGTTTTTCTCCAAACCGTGCGGGTGATTTGCTTCCGTTTGGCTCTAAGTTAATGCACAACTGGCAGGTTCACTTCCATAAGAAAGTAACCAAGGCCGTTCATGATGAAGACGGTAAGATTTTATTGCAGATTCTTCATGCGGGTCGTTATGGTTATACACCATTAAACGTTGCGCCATCGGCGGTTAAATCACCTATTACACCTTTTAAGCCGAAAGAGCTTTCTTCTAAGCAAATTACCAAGACCATTGGTCATTATGTTCGTTGCGCTAAGTTAGCGAAAAAAGCGAATTATGATGGTATTGAAATTATGGGCAGTGAAGGTTACTTCATTACTCAAATGCTAAATAAGCGCACGAACAAACGTACGGATGAATGGGGCGGCTCTTACGAAAATCGTATGCGTTTTCCTATTGAAGTTGTACGTCAGATTCGTGAAGAAGTTGGCAGCGATTTCATCTTGATGTTCCGTCTGTCGATGCTGGATTTGGTTGAAGATGCCTCTGAAATTGAAGAAGTGATCGAGCTAGCAAAAGAATTAGAAAAAGCGGGCATTAACATTATTAATACGGGTATCGGCTGGCACGAAGCGCGCGTTCCTACCATCGTAACCTCAGTACCTCGTGCGGCGTTTGCCGACATTACTGGCCGTGTTAAGAAAGAATTGAGTATTCCTGTGGTAGCCTCTAACCGCATTAATATGCCGGATGTTGCTGAAGACATTATTGCTTCAGGCAAAGCAGATATGGTCTCGATGGCGCGCCCATTCTTAGCCGACTCTGAGTGGGTTAATAAAGCGGCTGAAGGTCGTGCAGACGAAATTAATACCTGTATCGCCTGTAACCAGGCATGTCTTGATCACACGTTCCAAATGAAGCGAGCGAGCTGCTTGGTGAACCCTCGTGCAGGTCATGAGACTAAATTGCTTTATACCCCCGTTGCTAAGGCTAAAAAGGTTGCCGTTGTTGGTGCGGGTCCTTCAGGGCTTGCGTGTGCAACTGTTGCAGCGCAGCGTGGCCATAAGGTTACGTTGTTTGAAGGCCGTGACGTAATTGGTGGTCAGTTCAATTATGCGAGTAAAATTCCGGGTAAAGAAGAGTTCCGTGAAACGATTCGTTATTACTTGAAGCAAATTGATGTTTTGAATATCAACTTAAAACTGAATACTTATGTTACTGCAGCACAATTAAAAGCCGAAGGCTTTGATGAAGTTGTTATCTCTTCTGGTGTTGCACCACGTGTTCCAAATATGCCTGGTGTTGATCACGAGAAAGTTGTGACCTATCAGCAAGTATTGGATAAAGGCTTAGAGTTAGGCAAGCGTGTCGCTGTTATGGGTGCGGGCGGTATTGGTTATGATATGTGTGAATACTTAACGCATCAGGGCCCGTCTTTGACGCTCAACAAAGAGCTTTGGATGAAAGAGTGGGGCGTTGATGGTAGTAATGAAAATCGCGGTGGTTTGAAACCGATGGATATTGAAGAATCTCCACGTAAGGTTTACATGTTGCAGCGTAAGACGTCGAGCTTTGGTAAAGGCTTGAATAAAACATCGGGCTGGGTTCACCGCGCGGTTGTGAAAATGAAAGGCGTAGAAACTATTGGCGGTGTTTCTTACGATAAAGTTGATGATGAAGGTTTACACGTAACTATCACGACTGGGAAAGACGAGAATAAGAAAGTTGAAGCGCGAATTCTTGATGTAGACCATGTTGTATTGTGTGCGGGTCAGGTATCTGTAAACAAACTTCATACTGAACTAGATGCAGATATGGGCAAGAGCTTTAACCTACACCTAGTGGGCGGTGCTGAATTTGCTGGAGAGTTGGATGCTAAGCGTTGCATAAAGCTTGCTAGTGAGTTGGCTGCGACACTTTAATAAGTCAGCTTTTAGATATTTCCTTAAATATACAAAGTAGCGTTTTTATTAAGCGATTTGTATACAAAAGGGAATAAAGATTATTAAAGCCAGTAATAAGAAAGGAAAGTGAACTTGGTTCGCTTTCCTTTTTTTTGAAATAATTATGGCTCTATTAATGAATCGTAGTAAGCATCTTATTAATTTGAGATGATGAATAACTATCAATAGGGTAATAGGTCCTACTTATGTCTTCGGTGAATATATCTCAGCAAGATAGTGACATTCTGCAACAAAAACTCAATGCCGCTAAAACAGCGGTCAATGTTATTACCTTATTTGCAATTTTTGGTGCGCTTTTTATGGGTGTAATGCTGGGCATTTTTAATGCGGCGGCGCCTGGGGAGGGGGTATCTGAAAACATGAACTTTCTATTGGGCTTTTCGGCTATCTTTTTTACGATCACTATTCCTAGTCTAATGTTAAATTTTTTGATGAAGCGTTCAATCGCTGAGAATGGCTTATGGCAGCAAGCGATTGTTTGGTTTTACTGTATTGTCATATTTCCCTTTTTTCCGATAGGCTCTGTTGCTGCAGTTGTTATTATTTATGCACAAGTGAGCTGGATGCGAACGGAAAAAAGGAGTCATTAATTCGACCTTTTAAGTAAAAAATAAACCGATAATGCACGCAACGCCTAAAGCCCATGCAACGGATCGAAGTAGTGCAATGTCAGCGATATAAAGTGCGCCATAAATGAGACGGAGCACGATGTAACTGATCGCTAACATATCGATGTTATCTTGATTTCCACCCATCTGATGCGCAATAACAACCGCTGCCATAAAGCCTGGAATCGATTCGAAAGTATTTTGTTGTGCCCAGTTTGCACGCTGTTGCCAACCAGAAAGTGTGGCCATGAATGCACGCGGATTATGGTTGTCTTTTGGTCTGAAACCACTGGTGAATTTTGCAAGCCCGGCAAATAGCGTTGGCATAACGATGGCAATGAGTACACACCAATAGGCGATGGTCATTGTTGTTTCAAGGGTAAGTGTCATGGTAATTCCTTCTTTTTATTATTGAAGCTCAGGGATAATTATTCTAAAGCAAAAAAAACCGCTCACAAGAGCGGTTTTGATAATCGGTAATATCGAGTCAGTCGTGTGTTTATTCGGCTTCGATGCCAACAATAACCCAGTCTGCATTTTCAGTGCTTAAATCACGCTGTAAGTGCCAGATATCAAAAATTCCATCTTGTGATTTTTCTAGTTCATCTTTGCACACTCCACGGAATAGAATACTGATTTCAGCAGAGTCTCCTGCTTGATCAGCACGCACAATTTCTGCGGTTAGGTCTAAAATTTCAGTCTGTGGAGGTACCATCAGCTTGCTACGTTGCTGCGATAAGGCAGTAAACAATTCAGGGCTAACATACTCTTCAATAACTTCTAGCTCACCCTTGTTCCAAGATTCTTGAACTGTGCGATAATGGCTTAAAGAACCTTCAATAAAAGCTTGCTGATCAAAGCCAGACGGTAGGTTGAAAGGCACTTCATCTTGATTGAAGCCGGTTGCCTGCGTTGCAGGAACCTCTTGCGCAGAAGAGGTTTCAGCGGCACCTGCATCGCGTGGCATTTCGAAGTTATGACGCTGAGTGCTATTACTTTCTGCTGCCATTCGTGGCTGTGCTTGATGTCTAGCACCCATAAACCCTTTAAATAATTTAAATGCTAAAAAGGCAAGTAGCGCCATGATGATGATATCCATCATCTGAATATCTTCAAACGCTCCGCTGCCTAGAAGTGCTGCAAACAAGCCACCGGCAAGTAAGCCACCCATCAAACTACCCATCATGCCACCTTTCTTTTGGCCAGTTTGATTTTGCTGTTGGTCTTTTTTAGCGGGTGCTGCTTTTTTAGAAGCAAACGGGGATGTTTTAAAAGACTTACCAAAGCCGCCGCCGCCAAAACGTTTAGCATCAGCTTCGCTAACCATGGCAAACATTAAAAAGAAGGCAGTGAACAGAGTAATAATCGACTTCATATAGGTCTCTTTTGAGTAGTTGACCCAGACTAAAAATCTGGGCATAAATCTATTTCCCAACATGTTAGTTTGTTGGGGCAAGGAGTCAATGGATTTGAAATAGAAGAGTGTATATAATCGTCAGCTCCTCAAATCAATAAATGGATTTTCTGATGATTTATCGTGGTTTTGGCATTATTGCTGCCTCATTAATTCTCACCGCTTGTGGTGGCTCTAGCTCCTCTGATACAAACTCTGACATCATTCCTAATGATGTTTCGGAAAAGATCGACTTTGTTCCAGTCCAAAAGACAATTCAGAACATCAGGGTGGTTGATGCTTTGAATAGACCATTAAGTGATGCTGAAGTTGTGTTTACTCCAGTTCCTTCGCAAACAGCTCAATTTATGGCCTTTTCAATAGTGTCAGCAGAAGATGTAGAAGCTGGTTGTTTTTCAAGCATTACATCTAATTCGACACAAGGACATACAGATGCTCAGGGTAGCTTAAATGTTATAGATTTAGCTGCAGGAGTTTATGATGTTGTTATTTGTAAGTCTGGGTTGAGTGTTAATATTCAGCTGACTATTAATGATGATAATGCTGCTAAGGATTCTGTGATTGCAGTCCCTGTGACCGTCGAAACTATTGCTGGTGAGGATGTCGTAAGTGAACTGCCAAAAAACACTCTTATCGTAGCTGTTTCTGGGGTCATCTATTCAAATGAAGGCGTTGTAGAAGGTGCACAAATAGCTCTGTCTGGAGGTGTGTTAACTAATGGATCAATAGCAACTACAATAACTGATGCTCGTGGTTTTTATTCGTTAGTAATCAACATGAAGGAAAGTAAACTACCTGCTCTTCAAAATGCATCTATTCAAATTATTGCTGATGGTTTTGAGAAAATAAATCTTACGGGTCAGGATTTTACGAAGTTTGGGGCTTTTAGTGGAATAAACTTAAAGCTTACAGAGTTGCCGAGTGAAAATAAGGCGTACGCTTATCATGAGAATTTTGAAACTTTATACTCTGATGCAACATGTGGGCGATGGATATCACAAGACTTGGCCATTGAGTTTAATGAAGATCTAGGTATGGAGGTTATGACGGTCGAAAGTACTTTGCCTGAAAATTTATGGCATACACACGAAAGTGGTTTAAATATTATTAACCAGGCATACCTATCTAGTTTGGTTTCTTTGGCTCCATATGATAGTTCTGAGGGAAAGGTACCGGACCCAGTTGAGGGGTCTAAAGCTTGTTGGTATGGAAGAGGATATGCGAATGGAGATGTTGAAGAAGGAAACTTCTTGAATGAATACGAAGAATTCGGTGATAGCACTTCATCTATTGAAGAAGAATGTTTAGAGTGCACAGAAATATCTATAATGAATGGCGGCACTTCTATCCGTCCTCATGCGGGTGCGATTGTCTCGCCTATAATTGACCTTTCGTCAGAAACTGCTCCTTTAGCGTTAACGTTTAAAACTTGGTGGGAAATCGAAGCAGTTAATCCCAATGATACTGGATTTGATTTGATGTCAGTTGAGTATCAAATTGAAGGTGAACAAGAGTGGTATACATTATCACGTTTGAACCCGTTAGCAGATCCTGCGGGAATTGAAAATTTAGAGTCATTGCCGTATACGAATGCGGGATTTAATCAAGCGCCAAATTGGTTAATTCAAGATCCAATTATAATTGATAAGTTAGCAGGTAATGTATTTAAATTACGTTTTGCCTTCTCTACAGTCGATGAACTCTATAACGGTTTTCGTGGTTGGTTATTGGATGATGTAAAAATTAGTCATGAAGTTGGAAATGTACTTCCATGGAGTGAGCTGGATAGAATTATTGAAATTAATGATTATAGTGAAACTCTAGAAACTCAACCTGTTGGGACAGAATTTTCAGTCTCGCTGAATATTAAATCCCTTTATGCAACAGCTGTTCAGTTACGATTTTATACTCTTGAAGGTGAGGCTATCTCACAAGCATTTGCTATTACTAGTGTAGATAAGGGTGAGAAACAAGACATAACTTTAATTGATACTGCTGTTAAGCCCACTGTCGAAGCGTGGAAGCTAGTAGCAGAGTTAATTGATGGGAATGGCAGTGTACTATCTCAGTATTTTGTTGGTAATTCCTATGAAGACCCGATAGAAGAGCTGTTTTAGTTAATGAAACATCCCAATAAAAATATATATAAATAAAAGAGTGCCATGGTGTAGTAATCTTAGTATTGCTGCACTGTATATCCTCTATTTCTTAACTGCTGTAATAACCCATCTTCACCAATTAAGTGAAGGGCTCCGACCAGAATAAACTTCTCGTCGGGCTGTTGAATAAGTTGTTCTATTTTAGGCAGCCAATTATTATTACGCTCTACCAGTAGGCTGCGATAAACCTCGGGATAGTTTTCCATCATAGGCTTTATGCCGGTATTAAATAAGCTTTCCACATCACCTGAACGCCACGCAGTACTCATAATATTTAAATCATCAGGTAGGGTTTTTAGATCTTCCAACGTTTGCAGTATTAATGCGGTTTCGTTGCCTTGGCCCATCGTCGCGACATAGTGTATTTGTTCATCGATGGTTTCGAGCTCTGTCATTTTCTTTCCATCAATAATTGCTTTATCTCCTAGGTATTGTTCAACACCCTGGGCCGTTAATCCTAATTTGTTAAGCTCTTGTAGACTAATCATTAAGCAAACCATTTGTGGTTTAAAGCGCTGCAAGCGTCCTGTATCAATATTATTTTTAGCTGCATAATGAATCAGGCCTGAATAAGCTTGTGGAGATAATCTGTCTGCGAGAATTTGGCCGCTAGGAAGGCTCATAGTGTTGATGAATTTCTTTTCAAACTCTGTGCTGTTGAGCTGAGAAATGTCGGTTTCAAAAACTAGCCAATTTACTTTTTTATAAACCTCTTCAAATTCTAAAGGCAGGGGGTAATCACTGGGTTTTAACATGTGGAAAGTACCACCGAGATAAACCGTGTTTTTGCCGTTACTCACTTGCCAGATACTTGTTTGTGCAGAGCTAAAACAAGATAGAAGAAGGGCAGTAATAATCAGGGAGAGGCGGACGAATGTCATGAGCGCTAAAACCTAGGCATAAAAAAACCAGTCTAGCATATTTGCTAAGACTGGTTTTATTGAAAATTGACTGATCAGCTAACTTTCGGTTAAGAGTCTTCTGCGACCACTTCGATGAATTTTCCAGGAATGTAATCATTGGTATACGCTAAACCTAAGCGGGTAAGGTAAATCATACGGTCTGCTTTTGTCTGATCAAAATCATCTAGATCTTGGCCATTCGCGATGAATAGGTCTTTAACGTAAATAATGTATTCATTGCCGGGTTCCATAATCAAGGCTGCGCCACCGGCATCAGGATTTATCTTGGCATTATCATCTTCGTTGAGAGTGACCTTGAGAACGACAGGTGTTTCATCTTTTTTGAAGTAGATGTTACGTGAATGGACGCGCTGCTGTGCCCAGAAATACGCCAATTCTTTACTTTGGGTTAAGAAAACAGGATCTTTGCTTTCAAAAGTACGGTTGCCAACGGTTTGCAGAGTGCCTTGGGTGCGCTTGATCCAAGCGGCATCGCCGCCGCCGTGAAGGCCTTTGTTCTTTATGCTTTTTACTAAGCTAGAGGTTGTACCGTGATACCACACATTTGAAGTGGCAATGTTGCCATCCTCTAACATTAAAGAGGATAAATCTTTTAAATAAGCTGGTGCGCCTTTTAAATCACCTGATTCGATAGTGTTTTCTGTGCTCATCTTCTTTTCATTCTCTCTATTTAAATTGGTATTAAAGTACGCGCATGCCTGGCTGTGCACCGTCGTGGGGTTCTAAAATCCACAAGTCGCTGCCACCAGGGCCTGCTGCGAGTACCATGCCTTCCGACATGCCAAATTTCATTTTACGGGGTGCTAAGTTAGCAACCACGATCGTTAATTTACCTTCTAGATCTTCAGGCTGGTAGGCCGCTTTGATCCCAGAAAATACATTACGAGTTTCGCCATTACCAATGTCTAAAGTGAGCTGCAATAATTTATCAGCGCCTTCAACGTGGTCGGCTTTTACAATTTTAGCGATACGTAAATCGACTTTAGCGAAATCTTCAAATTGAATTTCGTCAGCGATGACTTCGTTACCGTCTTCACGCAGTTTTGGTGCGTTAGCTAACTGTTCAGCGGCGCGGCGCTCCTTTTCAAGCTTTCTACGTTCTTTGTTGCTCAGCTTTTTTTCTTCAACTGGCTCTGCTGCAACTTCTTCTGCAGGAGCATTTAAAGCAGAAGGATCGCCGTTTAAGATAGCTTCTTTACGTAAGTCATCTTTGGTTTCTTCCAAGATGGCTTCAACATGTTTCATTTCAGCGCGACCTAACATCGGCTTAAACTTATTGATCTCGTGATCGACTAATACATTGGTGCGCGCAGCCCAATTTAAAGTGTCTAAGTTCAAGAAAGCTTTCGTTTTTTCTGCAATATCAGGCAAAACAGGCGCTAGGTAGGTAATTAACTGACGGAATAAGTTAAGCGCAACCGAGCAGACTTCAATTACTTCTTGCTGGCGGCCTTCTTCTTTATTCATCGCCCACGGCGCTTTTTCTTGAATGTATTCGTTGGCACGATCGGCAAGGGTCATGATTTCTTTCATGGCCTTGCTGAACTCGCGATTTTCATACAGTTCAGCAATCACATCACCCTGGTCGATGAAGTGCTTTACCATTTCTTCTTCAATGCAAGTTGCGCTTAATTTACCGCCGGCTTTGAATACAAAGTTGCCAGTACGGCTAGCAATATTAACCAGCTTGTTAACTAAGTCGCTGTTTACGCGTTGTACGAAGTCTTCTAGATTTAAATCGAAGTCGTCTACTTTATTGCTCAGTTTTGCAGCAAAGTAGTAACGTAAATACGTTGGGTCTAAGTGGTTTAAGAAAGTACGGCCTTTAATAAAAGTACCGCGAGACTTAGACATTTTTTCGCCGTTTACGGTAACAAAACCGTGTGCGAATACAGCGGTGGGTGTGCGGTAATCGGCAGCGGTCAACATCGCAGGCCAGAAGAGGGCGTGGAAGTTGATAATGTCTTTACCGATAAAGTGGTAAACCTCTGTGCTATTTTCGCCGTCTGGGCCTAGCTTCCAGTATTCATCAAAGTCTAAACCTTGCGCTTTGCCTTCTTCGCTATCACAAAGATTTTTAAAGCTGGCCATGTAGCCAATCGGTGCGTCTAGCCAAACGTAGAAGTATTTACCCGGCGCATCTGGAATTTCAAAGCCAAAATAAGGCGCATCACGGCTGATGTCCCATTCTTGTAGGCCAGAGTCTAACCATTCGGCCAGTTTGTTGGCGACTTCTTCTTGCAGCGTACCTGAGCGAGTCCAATCTTGTAGGAACTCTTGGAAATCAGGAAGCTTGAAAAAATAATGCTCTGATTCTTTTTCAACCGGAGTTGCGCCCGAAATAGTCGAGAAAGGTTTGATCAATTCAGCCGGGGTATACGTTGCGCCACAGCTTTCGCAGTTATCACCGTACTGATCTTCGGCGTTACATTTAGGGCACTGACCTTTTACGTAGCGGTCGGCTAGGAATAATTCTTTTACAGGATCATAAAGCTGTTTGATTTTACGTACTGCAATATGGCCTTTATCACGGCAGGCTTTATAGATCTCTTCGCTTAATAGACGATTTTCTTCAGAGTGCGTCGAGTGAAAATTATCGAAATTCACTTGGAAGCCGGCAAAGTCAGCTTCGTGTTCGGCTTTAACGTTGGCGATTTGCTGCTCTGACGTTAAGCCTTCTTTTTCGGCGCGCAACATGATTGCGGTACCGTGTGCATCATCGGCACAAACATAGGTACATTGATGTCCGCGTGCTTTTTGGAAGCGTACCCAAATATCGGTTTGGATGTATTCCAATAAGTGGCCAAGATGGATCGAGCCATTGGCGTAGGGTAGTGCACTGGTTACCAGTATCTTTCTGCTTTGGGATGCTTGATCAGTCATGTTGCTACAGGCTTAATAGTCGATAAAAGAAAGGCGGCGATTGTAGCACACGAATAACTTGCTAAAAAGAAGGTCATCTTGAAAACGCCGTGCGCTAAGGGTGAAATTATAAAAAGAGATATGGCGGCTTAATTAGTTAATGATTGATTAGCCGTTAGATCTTTAATGGATTGAGGTCTGAAATTTGGATAGGTATTCTGAATTCGCGGATCGGTGTTGGGTGCTTTGTTTAAGGCCGTTAGAACACATGGATGTGTTCTCCGAGCCCACAGGGAGAGCTAAGCGGCGTGTTTACGGCGCGCTGCAGAACAAAGTACCCAACACGGATCTTTGAGCGAATCGATGGAAGACTCAGCGCAACGGCGTTGTTGAAAGAAACCAACGCCTTAAAAGTAATCTACTTATCAAACACCCTAGAAAGCTTCACAAGGTTGTCTTCAACCTTAAGAATCTCGATGCGTTTGTTTTCGAGGGTTAAGCACGCTGGGCCATCAGGAATGGTTTCCAAATACTCGACAATTAAACCGCTAAAGGTTTTGGGGCCGTCGGTATTAAAGTCCCAACCTAAAGCTTTGTTGATATCGCGAATATACGCGGTGCCATCGACCAAGGTGCTGCCATCATTTAAACGCTTAAAATCAGGGTTCTCAAGAGCCGCGGTATCGGTTGTAAACTCACCTACGATTTCTTCTAAAATATCTTCAAGAGTACAAATACCTTGAACATCGCCGTATTCATCAACGACCAGTGCGATACGTCTTTGCTGTTTTTGGAAATTAAACAGCTGAGTATGCAGCGGTGTGCTTTCTGGAATGAAGTAAGGCTCGCGGCATTCTTGTAAAATATCGTTTTTATTGAAATCAGGGTTCGTCAAGAAACGGCTCGCGTTACGAGTATGAAGCATCCCTACCACAGAGTTAATATCGTCACGGTAAACAGGAAGGCGGGTATGCTGGGTGGTGCGTAGCATATCTGTAATGTCTTCAATGTTGTCTTCTAAGTTAATCGCTACGATTTCACTGCGCGGCACCATTATGTCGTTTACCGCCATTTTCTCTAAATCAAGAATACTGATCAGCATGCGTTGGTGGCGCTTAGGAATCATGGTTCCGGCTTCATGAACAACCGTGCGTAATTCTTCTGTGCTTAGATTATCGGGGGTTGCATTGATATCAACTCTTACTAGCTTTAATAGAGCGTTGGCGATGGTATTCACAAACCAAACAAAGGGGGTCAGTAACCATTGCATACCCACCAAAATACGAGACGCAGGAAAGGCGACTTTTTCAGGGTGAATAGCGGCTAATGTCTTCGGCGTCAGTTCAGCAAAAATCAATACGACTAAGGTGAATAGAATAGTATTCACAAACACGGCTAAATCGGGATTGTTAGGCCATAAACGCTGACTGATAATAGTGGCCAACGCAGCCGCCGCGAAATTAACAAGGTTATTACCGGTTAAAATAGTACCGATTAAGCGATCTGGCTTTTCTAATAGGCTAGAAGCACGCATTGCGCCTTTGTGCTTATTCTTCGCCATGTGACGCAACCTGTAGCGGTTGAGAGACATCATGCCAGTTTCAGAACTGGAGAAAAATCCAGACATTATAATGAGTAAGACCAGTATGCCGAAGAGAATACTGAGGGGGACGTCGTTCAAGACGAGTTCCTTGCGTTATTTTGGGAACGCAAGGATACCAAAAAATCGCCTTAGAGTACTAATTCCAGTACAAATTTAGAGCCAAAATAAGCCAAAATTAAGAAACCAGTGCCTGCAAGGGTCCAACGGCTTGCGGTTATGCCTCTCCAACCAAAGTTAAAACGGCCAAATAACAAGGTTGCATAGACTAACCAAGACATGATGCTAAGGGCTGTTTTATGCAATAAATGTTGCCCTTGAATGTCGATAATATACGGCCAGCCGATCACAAAAGCAGCGGTTAGCAATACCATTCCAATCCAAATCATTTCAAACAATAAGGCATCCATGGTCTGTAATGGGGGAAGCGCCTTCACCAAGCCTGATGTATTGTGGCTTTTTAGCTGTTTGTTTTGCATATAAAGCAAAATAGCTTGAATCGCAGCGATGATTAAAATGCTGTATGCCAAAATCGATAAAATAATATGCCAGCCCAGTCCACCGGTTAATTGCGAAATCTTGTCTGAGTTGGGTGTGATGGTATCGACTAATAAAATTAATCCGGCCATAGGGAAGACAACAATTAATAAGTTTTCTAGTGGTTTACTAAAACTGCTACTAATCACTAATAAGCTGATAACCAGTGAGATTAAAATGCCGACATTAAAGAAGCCAAAATTAAATCCCTGATGTAAAACGACAGAACCCGCTAGGACTAATGCGTGAAGAATACCGGCAATGGCCCCTAATGTGAGGACTAAGGTTTTATTTGCTTCTTTTTTATTATTTAAAGTTTGCCACTGTCGATAGGCGCCGAAGAAATATAAAAGTGCAGCAGGTAAAGCAAAAAAGGCTGCGCTGTAGGTTCCGCTCATGCCTGATTATTCCTTTGAAAATGATGAGAAGGTGTCGATTAAGGCAAAAGTTTCTCACAACCAAGAGATAACGCCAAGCTCGGCTAGCTATGTTGTGCCGATATTTGTACAATCGGTGACTTTATTTAGCCGTGATTGACATAAGCCCATGTTTGATAGTTTAACAGACCGCCTGGGTGGTGCCTTAAAGAGCATTACTGGCCAGGCCAAGCTGACCGAAGAAAATATTAAAGACACGATGCGCGAAGTGCGTATGGCGTTATTGGAAGCCGATGTAGCTTTACCTGCGGTTAAAGCATTTACAGACCGCGTAAAAGAGCGCGCGATCGGTTCCGAGGTGATGACCAGTCTAAATCCAGGTCAAGCTTTCTTAAAGATTGTAAATGATGAATTGCGCGATGTGATGGGTGAGGCCAACGAAGGTCTTAACCTAGCAGTACAACCGCCAGCAATCATTTTGATGGCAGGCTTGCAAGGGGCGGGTAAAACCACCACCGCAGCAAAATTGGCACGCTTCTTAAAAGAACGCGATAAGAAAAAAGTAATGATGGTATCTGCCGACGTTTATCGTCCTGCAGCGATCAAGCAGCTTGAAACCTTGTCGACAGAAGTGGGGGCGTTATTCTTCCCATCGGATGTCAGTCAAAAGCCAATTGATATTGCCAAAGCGGCGATTCAAGCAGCGAAAACGCAATTTGCCGATGTATTGATCGTCGATACTGCCGGTCGTTTAGCCATCGATGAAGATATGATGGCTGAGATTAAAGACCTGCACGCAGCCATCTCACCGCAAGAAACCTTATTCGTTGTAGACGCCATGACGGGTCAGGATGCTGCGAATACCGCCAAAGCCTTTAACGATGCCTTACCGCTTACCGGTGTGGTTTTAACCAAAGCCGATGGTGATGCGCGTGGTGGTGCTGCGCTTTCTGTTCGTCATGTGACGGGCAAACCGATTAAGTTCATGGGGATGGGTGAAAAAACAGAGGCGTTAGAGCCTTTCCACCCAGATCGTGTTGCTTCTCGTATTCTAGACTTGGGTGATATCATGACCCTTGTCGAAGATGCCGAGCGCAAAATCGATAAGAAGAAAGCCGACAAATTAACGCAAAAATTAAAAGCGGGTAAAGGCTTCGACTTAGAAGATTTCCGTGATCAGCTGCGCCAGATGAATAACATGGGCGGTATCACTTCTATGTTAGATAAGCTTCCAGGCATGAGTGGTATGGCGAACATGGCCAAACAAACGGATGCAGCGGAAAGCCAATTTAAACAGATGGATTCTATTATTTGCTCAATGACGCCATTAGAACGTCATTTCCCAGATAAGATTAACGGCTCTCGTAAAAAGCGTATTGCGCGTGGTTCGGGTACTCAGATTCAAGACATCAATCGTTTGCTGAAGCAGCATAAGCAAATGCAAAAAATGATGAAGAAAATGACGGCCAAAGGCGGCATGAAGAAAATGATGCGCGCTATGGGTGGAATGACCGGCGGTGGCGGCGGTATGCCTCCGATGATGCGTTAATACTTTATATGAGCTAAGTTTATTTGAACTTGCTTGGGTGTAAAAAAAGCCAGACCGTTTCTTAATTGAAATGCTCTGGCTTTTTTGTATTTGCTAGTTGGTTTATTTTACGGCTTATTTCACTGTTTATTTTTCTTTATACTTTTCAGATACCCACTCTGGGTGCTTATACAAAATTCTTAGATCCTTGTACTTCCAAATGTCTTTAATAATAGAAACCAGTTCGTAAGTTTGAATATAAAACGGATTTAATGGCTTAGCAGGCATACGTGTCACGCCGTATTTAATTTCACCCGCTTCGCGCTCGTCACGAAAGGTTCCGAATAGTTTATCCCAAATAATAAATACGCCACCAAAATTGCGATCAATTTGTGCTGGGTTGCTGCCGTGGTGTACTCGATGATGAGAAGGGGTATTGAATACTTTTTCAATCCAGCCCAAGCGACCAACCGCTTCTGTATGGCAAAAGAATTGATAAAGGAGATTGGTTTCTATCGCGATTAAAATCCAGTCTTTATCAAAACCGATTAATGACAGCGGCACCCACATTAATAACCAGTTACCGTTTAATGCGTTTAAAAAATTCTGACGCAGTGCCGTGGATAAGTTCATGTGTTCAGAAGAGTGGTGGGTAACATGGGTCGCCCAGAACCAGCGAAACTTATGCATGGCTAAATGGTTGAAGTACATGCATAGGTCTGCGAGTACAAATAAAATTGCAAAAGCCCAAATTGATGGTTCAGGATTCCAACCGAATCCATAAGGGTTGATCATGTCTGAGAAGGCGGTAATAAAAAGCGCAATGGCGATGCCATCGACAATTTTATAAGAAGCGCCGGTCGTTAGGTTAGCAATTGTCTCGCCAAGGCGATAATTTGTATCACCATTCTTGCGGTGTAAATACCAAGCTTCCAGTGCCATCACGGCCATGAAAACGGCCCCAGCAGCTAGAATAAAGCCAATTGCACGTATTAAATCTTCCATCAGTCTCTCCAGCTCTTAATTGAGCTTTTGTTATTTGGGTTTTAACTGTGTGTTATCTATGTATCTATGTATCTATCTATCTCTGTAGATATCTGTGTATTACGTCTATACCTTTGAGCTCTTGTAGAATTTCTTCTGAGCTACTTTTGAGTAAGCTCATTATGTCGTGACTTTGACTATGAATATTGACATTTCAAAGCTCATTTTTGACATTTCCCGCCAATAAGGCAATAGTACTGTTTTAAATATGAATACTCTGCTTGGTTTGAGAAAAGCATATGCTAGTGAATTTTAATGTCGCGGGAGACTTAGCGAATCTATTGTTGAGTTATCTAGACGACAACCCGCTTAAAAATAACGACTCTGAAATTGCTGCTCTGCGAACCAAACTTTCCCAGTATAATGCTAATTCTCGCATGCCTTTCACCGATTGGTGGCACGCCTTGGAAGTCATCGCCAAGTTGTATCAAAAACCCTATATAGGTTTAGAGGTCGGTGCTTACATACAGCCGAGTCATTGTGGTGTTCTTGGCTACTTGAGTTTGTCGTGTGAGTATTTGGCCGAAGCCTTGCAACGTTTTGAGCGTTTTCAGCGTCTTCTATATGAAGGCAATGAAGCATTCACTCAAGCTCAAGGGAATCTCGTGACGTTTTCTTGGCCATTTGATTATGGCTACTCCACCCGCGAGTCTGATGAAGTATTGATATCCAGCATGGCCAGCTACGTCAGAATGCTGGTGGGTGATGAAGATCTAAAGCCGACTCGGATTGGCTTTGTTCATACAAAACCAAAAGACATTACTCCGTATTCGAACCTGCTTGGTTGCGATGTAGAATTCGAGTGTAAAAATACCTACGTCTCTTTCCCAGTATCAATGCTGACCTTAAAGGTTGAAAAGGCTGACCCAGCATTAAGAGCATTATTAGATCAGCAAGCGCACGCACTGTTAGATGTCTTACCTAATGGTGACCATTTTGAGCAAGAGTTTTATAAGTACTTATTGCGTGCTATGCAAGATGGTAAGCCAACGATCGATGAAGTTGCGGGTTATATGAAAATGTCATCCCGTACTTTGCATCGTCGCCTTGAAGAGCGGCAGCTGGTGTTTAAAGAATTACTGCAAAAAACACGACAGCAATTAGCGCAGCAGTATTTAAAAGAAGGGCGCTTAACCTTGTCGGAAATCGCCTTGTTATTAGGCTATTCAGAGCAAAGTGCTTTTACTCGCGCTTTTAAGCAATGGTTAGGTGAAACCCCATTGCGCTTCCAAAAGCGGCTGTTGGATTAAGCGCTTAGTGAAAGAAAGTTAACTAAATTAATAGCTTATACCCATTTATAAGAGCCTTGAGGTCTTTACACTTGACTACCCGAGCTGTAATCTCCTACGTCTAAATTTTTATGTGCAGTTACTTTTTAAGTAAGCTGCACGTCATGTGACCTTTGGTAGGGGTCACCACTGTGAAAGGATGTATTGATGCCTGTAATTACCCTCCCTGATGGCTCCAAACGCGAGTTCGATGACGCTGTAACTCTAATGCAAGTGGCCGAAGATATTGGTCCTGGTCTTGCTAAAGCAACGGTTTGTGGTCGTATCAATGGCGTGCTAGTTGATGCTTGTGAGTTGATCGAAGATGATTCCGACATTTCGTTGATCACCGGTCGTGATGCAGAAGGCCTTGAAGTGATTCGTCACTCATTTGCCCACTTAATTGGTCATGCCGTTAAACAGCTTTACCCAACCGCTAAAATGGCCATCGGTCCTGTGATTGATGATGGTTATTATTATGACATCGATTATGAGCGTCCTTTCACACCAGAAGATTTGACTGCGATTGAAAAGCGCATGAAAGAACTGGTCAAAAAAGATTACCTTGTTAACAAAGTGATGACGCCAATTAAAGACGCGCGCCAAACCTTTGTTGATCGTGAAGAAGACTATAAAGTTGAGTTGATTGACGACTTGATTGCTAAGGGTGAAACAGCCGTAGGTTTGTATCATCACGAAGAATACATCGATATGTGTCGTGGCCCACACGTTCCTAGTACTAAATCGATGCGCATCTTTAAGCTAATGCGCGTATCGGGTGCTTACTGGCGTGGTGATTCCCAGAATAAGCAGTTGCAGCGTATTTACGGCACGGCTTGGAATGACAAGAAAGATTTAAAAGCGTATCTACACCGTTTAGAAGAAGCTGAAAAACGTGATCACCGTAAACTGGCGAAGCAATTGGATCTTTTCCACTTGCAAGAAGAAGCGCCAGGTATGGTATTTTGGCATCCAAATGGCTGGACCATTTATCAGGCACTTGAGCAATATATGCGCAAAGTGCAGAACGATGCCGGTTATCAAGAAATTAAAACGCCTCAAGTTGTTGATCGCGTTTTGTGGGAAAAATCTGGGCACTGGGAGCATTATGCCGATGGCATGTTTGTTACAGAGTCGGAAAAGCGTACTTACGCAGTAAAACCGATGAATTGCCCATGTCATATTCAGGTCTTTAACCAAGGTTTGAAGAGCTACCGTGATTTGCCGTTGCGTCTGGCTGAGTTTGGTTGCTGTCACCGTAACGAACCATCAGGTGCATTACACGGAATTATGCGTGTTCGTGGTTTTACTCAAGATGACGCACACATTTTTGCTACTGAAAAACAAATTCGCAAAGAAGCCTCTGACTTTATTAAGCTAACGCTTGATGTCTACAAAGATTTTGGCTTTGATAACATTGAAATGAAGCTCTCGACTCGCCCAGAAGGCCGTATCGGTGATGATTCTCAATGGGATGCCGCTGAAGCCGCATTAGAAGATGCATTGAATGATGCCGGTCTAGATTGGGAATTGCAGCCAGGTGAAGGTGCGTTCTACGGACCTAAGATTGAATTCTCATTACGCGATTGTCTAAATCGTGTGTGGCAGTGTGGTACAATCCAGCTAGACTTCATGTTGCCTGAGCGATTAGGCGCACAATATGTTGATGAAGATAATGAACGTAAGACACCTGTTATGTTGCATCGTGCAATTTTAGGTTCTTTCGAGCGCTTTATTGGTATACTGATCGAGCATTATGCGGGTGCCTTCCCTGCCTGGTTAGCGCCAAAGCAGGTCGCAATTCTGAATATTACTGATAATCAGGGTGAATATTGCACGAAAATTGAAGAATCTTTGAAAATAGATGGTATTAGAGCCTCTGCGGACTTGAGAAATGAGAAGATAGGCTTTAAAATCCGCGAGCATACTTTACACAAAGTGCCTTACCTAATTGTGGTAGGGGATAAAGAAATCGAATCCAACACGGTAGCAGTGCGTACTCGTAAAGGAGATGATCTAGGAACAATGAGCCTAGACGCCTTTAAAGAGCTATTAGCGAAAGATGTCGCCCGCCGCGGCCGAGTTGAAACGGAGTAATTGAATATCAGACGTGATAATAAGCGTGGTGCTCGTGCTGAGCGCCCATCGATCAATGACAATATCAAAGCAAAAGAAGTACGATTAATCGACGCAGCAGGCGATCAGGCCGGCGTTGTGAGTATTGCTGATGCACTTGTAGCCGCTCAAGAAGCTGGCTTGGATTTGGTTCAGATTTCTGATGGAGATCCGATAGTCTGTAAAATTATGGACTATGGCCAAAAGCTATACGAAGAAAAGAAGCAGCGTAATGCTGCTAAAAAGAAGCAAGTACAGACCCAGGTTAAGGAAATTAAATTCCGTCCTGGGACTGAAGACGGCGATTATCAGGTAAAACTACGCAACCTGGTACGCTTTCTAGAAAACGGGGACAAAGCGAAGTGTTCTTTACGCTTCCGTGGTCGTGAGATGGCTCACCAACACCTGGGTATGCAGTTAATGTTGCGTCTTGAGAAAGATCTCGAGGCATATGGCACCGTTGAACAGCGTCCAAAGATGGAAGGTCGTCAAATGATTATGGTGCTTGCACCCGTCAAAAAGAAGTAGTTAGGTTCTAAAATGAATCTCGATTCCCTAGCATTCGTAGCAATACGAGGCTGGGGTTTTGTACGTTCTACCTGCTGCTGTTTATTAACAATGCGAAGTGGTAAATTAAAATGCCTAAGATTAAGACTAAAAGTGGTGCTGCGAAGCGCTTCAAGAAAACGGCTAACGGCTTTAAACACCGTCAAGCACACCGTGCCCACATCTTGACCAAGAAAAGCACTAAGCGTAAGCGTCATTTACGTGCTAATTTGATGGTTCACGCCTCAGATAAAGCTACTGTAATTCGCATGTTGCCGAACCTTTAATAAACCCCTTGGTATAATTTGTAGGAGAGTCTCATGGCTCGAGTAAAACGTGGTGTACAGGCGCGTAAGCGTCATAAGAAAATTTTAAAGCAAGCTAAGGGTTACTATGGTGCTCGTAGCCGTGTTTTCCGTGTAGCTAAGCAAGCGGTAATTAAAGCGGGTCAATATGCATACCGTGACCGTCGCCAAAGAAAGCGTCAGTTCCGTCAGTTGTGGATTGCTCGTATTAACGCTGGTGCACGTGTAAATGGTTTGTCTTACAGCCGTTTCATCAATGGTCTTAAGTTGGCTTCTGTTGAAGTTGACCGTAAGATCTTGGCTGACCTAGCTGTTAACGAAAAAGGCGCTTTTGCGGCTCTAGTAGAAAAAGCTAAAGCTAGCCTTTAATAAGAATGAAGTTTGCTAGTTTACTAGCAGGTAATCATTTTTAGGTAAGCCGGCAATAACAGTCGGTTTATTAAAATAAGGGAGTGGCTTTGCCACTCCCTTATTTTTTTGTGTTTTATATAATGATTAGAATTCAGAATTTCTAATTACTCGGTCGCCATGATTTTGAGTGAACTAAAAGCATTATTGGGTATTTGTGTAACCAGTATGGGAGGCATGGATGCCGAGCTTAAGGCTACAGGGACCGTATTTACGCCGTCTGGTGGAATAAATACCCAATCATGCTTTCATTCTGAGAATGATAGAATAGTTGTTTAATTTAAGGTTTTTACGGAGTAAACGATGGAAAACCTCGACGCGCTGGTTAATGAAGCGCTTGCCAAAGTTACCAGTGCTAGTGAAGAAAATGCGTTATACCAGGTACAGGTTGAATACCTTGGTAAGAAAGGCACAATTACCTCTTTGTTGAAAACGTTGGGTAAATTATCCAATGAAGAACGTCCTAAAGCGGGTGCTCTAATTAACGAAGGCAAAGTAACCGTACAAACCGCAATCAATGTGCGTAAGACCGATTTACAGACCCTTGCTTTGGCTGAAAAATTGGCAGCAGAAAAAATTGATGTGACCTTGTCGGGCCGCAATCAGCAGGGCGGTGGTTTGCACCCTGTTACGCGTACTCTTGAACGTATCGAAGCTTTCTTTACTAACGTCGGTTACAACGTTGCCGAAGGACCTGAAGTTGAGGATGATTTCCATAACTTCGAAGCTCTAAACATTCCATCGCACCACCCAGCGCGTGCGATGCATGATACTTTCTATTTCAATGCAAATACCTTGTTGCGTACGCACACATCGCCTGTGCAAGTTCGTACTATGGAAACGCAAGAGCCACCGATTCGCGTAATCTGTCCTGGCCGTGTATATCGTTGTGATTCTGATATTACCCACACACCTATGTTCCATCAGGTTGAAGGTTTGCTGGTTGATAAAGATGTAAGCTTTGCCGATCTTAAAGGGACGGTTCAGCAATTCTTGAAAGTATTCTTCGAAAAAGATTTAGCCGTTCGTTTCCGCCCGTCTTACTTCCCATTCACTGAGCCTTCGGCTGAAGTGGATATGGAATGTGTGATGTGTTCCGGTAAAGGCTGTCGCGTTTGTAGCCACACGGGTTGGTTAGAAGTGATGGGCTGCGGCATGGTTCACCCTAAAGTATTTAAAGAGTCTGGCGTAGATGCTGAGAAGTATTCAGGCTTTGCTTTTGGTATGGGGGTAGAGCGTTTAGCAATGTTGCGCTATGGCGTAAATGATTTGCGTTTGTTCTTTGAAAATGACCTTCGTTTTTTACAACAGTTTAGATAACTAGAAGTCATTTTTTTAAATACAAAGAACTTATTTAGTAGGTAGATAACATGCAGTTCAGTGAATTATGGTTACGAGAGTGGGCTAATCCAGCTCTTGAAACACAAGAATTAGTCGACCAAATCACCATGGCCGGTTTGGAAGTAGACGCAATTGAAGCCGCAGCAGGCGAGTTCAGCGGAATCGTTGTTGCGCAAATTTTAAGCTTTGAAAAGCACCCAGAAGCCGACAAACTGAATGTTTGTAAGGTAACTGACGGCACAGAAGAATTTCAGATCGTCTGTGGCGCACCGAACGTTCGTGAAGGCATGGTAATTCCTTTCGCAAAAATCGGTGCAGTATTGCCTAGTGAAGATGGCAAGGGCTTTAAAATCAAAAAAGCCAAGCTACGCGGCGTAGAATCTTTCGGCATGTTGTGCGCAGAAGAAGAAATGGGTATTTCCGACAAGTCAGATGGCTTGTGGGATTTGCCTTCCGATGCGCCACTAGGTGTTTGCATGCGCGAATACCTTGGCCTTAGCCGCGGCGGCCGTGACGACAAAATTATCGACGTAGACCTTACCCCAAACCGTGGTGACTGCTTAAGCATTGCCGGTTTGTCTCGTGAAGTGGGCGTATTAAACAAAGTAGACGTGACTGCTCCAGTAATCGAAGCGGTTGCTGCAACGATTGATGATGCGATCGATGTTCAGCTACAAGCCCCTGATGCCTGCCCACGTTATGTTGGTCGTGTAATCAAAGGCATTAATATCAAAGCGGCTAGTCCACTTTGGATGCAAGAAAAATTGCGTCGCAGTGGTATTCGTTCAATTGATCCAGTGGTTGATGTAACGAACTTCATCTTGCTAGAACTTGGCCAGCCAATGCATGCATTCGATCTGGCTAAGCTAGACGGCGGTATTGTTGTTCGTAAAGCGACACAAGACGAAATGTTAGTATTGCTTGATGATCAAGAAATAAAATTAAACAGCGATACTCTAGTGATTGCTGATAATAGCAAAGCATTGGCCATGGCGGGTGTGATGGGCGGAGCTGAGTCTGGTGTCAATGAAGAAACGACTCAAGACATTTTGTTAGAATCGGCTTACTTCAATCCTATCGCGATTGCGGGTAAAGCACGCAACTACGGTTTGCATACAGACTCTTCACACCGCTTTGAGCGTGGTGTTGATTTTGACTTACAACGCACTGCTATCGAACGCGCAACAGCTCTATTATTAGAGATCGTAGGTGGTGAAGCAGGCCCAGTGGTTGAGAAAATCTCTGAAGCTGAATTGCCAACCTGTGCCGAAATCGTATTGGTAGAATCACACATCGAAAAGATGTTGGGCTTAACGATTGAAGCGAGCGAAGTTGAAGAAATTCTAGTTCGTTTAGGAATGAACGTTTCTGCTTTTAAAGATGAAAAAGGCAACAGTGGCTGGAAGGTGATTGCACCGAGCTACCGTTTCGACATGGCGATTGAAGCCGATCTAATCGAAGAGCTTGCACGTATTTACGGTTATAACCGTTTACCTGTACGTACGCCAATGGCCGCAACACCGTTATTGCCAGTACCTGAAAATGAACTTGCAATGAAAGACGTTCGTCGTCAGCTTGTAGGTCGTGGTTATCAAGAAGCGGTTACGTACAGCTTTGTTGATCCCGCTACGCAAAAATTATTAGATCCTGAGGTTGCTCCGTTAGCGCTAGCTAACCCGATCTCAGCTGATCTATCAGTAATGCGCACGAATTTGTGGGCAGGTTTGGTTCAGACTGCCGTTTATAACATTAAGCGTCAGCAGCCTCGCGTTCGCTTGTTTGAAACGGGTTTAAGCTTTGTGCCTCAGCCAGGCAAAGATCCTAGCAATCTAGACGAAAGTTTAGTGCAAGATCCTAAGCTAGCGATGCTATTAACCGGTACACGTACTGAGCAAAGCTGGTCTGAAGGCGATGAAAATGTTGACTTCTTCGACCTTAAAGGCGATTTCGAAAGCTTAATCGCACGCACTGGTAGCCAAGCACGTTATTCATTTGTGCCTGCAGAGCATCCATCATTGCAGCCTGGTCAAACGGCTCGCATCGAACTTGATGGTGTAGCGGTAGGTTGGATTGGCGCATTACACCCTAGTTTGTCTAAACCACTAGGTTTGAAGCAAGCTGTGTATTTATTAGAAATTAGCTTAAAAGCAGTACGTCAGGTAGAAGTTCCTGCATTTAAGCCACTTTCCAAGTTCCCAGAGATGCGTCGTGATCTTGCATTGGTGGTTACCGATGTCACGCCAGTAGCCGACGTTATGTCGTTAATTCGTGAAAAAGCAGGGGACTACCTCACAAAGTTAAACCTTTTTGACAT